>Ga0228535_1000582_pt1 | contig 93934 bp, 79 predicted proteins | sample SJ1metagenome_FD_168457 | JGI IMG/M metagenome (GOLD analysis project Ga0228535, IMG submission 168457) | Enriched culture of PCE-dechlorinating microbial communities from Ithaca, New York, USA - SJ1 | ecosystem: Engineered > Modeled > Simulated communities (microbial... > Unclassified | place...
GTTTTCCGATATCACGGAATTGTTGTTTGGTGAAAACAGCAACTACGGACAAGCACTGAATCAGGGTGCAAAGATCATGGAAAACAATTCGAACCTGCTGGAACAGCATATGCCCACAATCACACAGCTGATGGAGCAGTCGTTGCGTCTTCAGGAAGAGTTAACCGCACTCTTCAAGAAGCTTGAGGCGTGTGGAGACAATGAGTATTGCCAGAAAAAGGTGGGAGCGGAAATCAGGCAGGTACAATACCAGCTGGACCAGGTCGTGTTTCGCATCTGTAAGGAACAAAAACGGGACCTGGAATCTTCCTTTTCAGCCGGATGCAAAAACTACACACTGGTTTCCAATGCCTTGAAAGAGGCGATCCCCGACTACTATGCTTTTACCAATCCCATCATTGAACGGATGTATGCCCCCAGTCTCAATGAGTATTACAACCTCTACCGGGAAATGACGACGGTGATTCATCTGGAGATTGCTGCCGGCTTTGCTTCAGGATTGCCCGGTTATGCTGATCAACTCAATCGGATGGTTTGTGTGGAACCGGAGCCTCCGGAGCCACCCCGGGATGTGTCTGATCCGACATTACCTTCAAAAAAGAAAAAGGATTGTCCGCTGGGTGAAAATGGTATTGGGGGCGGTATAGGGCCTTTGTCGTTCGAGCTTAGTTGCGACCATGTAAAGTTATCCGGGGGTGAAGGGATTCTCTGGTCAGTGAAACGCGATTTTAATAAACACGAAACCACCATTTGGGGTGGGGTGGGTGTAAAAGGTGAATATGGCCGGGGAACTATTACGGCAGAGGCTACCATGGGGGTGGAGATCACCATCGGGCAAGGGGATGCCGTGAAGGATGTGGCCTTTACCAGCAACGTAAAGGCGGGCCTCGGCGGACTGGCAGAAGGGGAAGTGAGCGGACGTTTCGCATTGGAAGGAGGCCCTGCGGTGGATGCAACGGCGAACCTGACTCCACCGGGTATCGGGGATTTGCTGCCATAATGGTTCTAACAGCTTGTTCCGAACACCGGGAGCCGGTTACACCAGCTTTTGTTCCAGAGCCATGCGCACCAACACCGCCGTGTTTTTGGCCCCCAGCTTCACCAGCAGATTCTTTCGGTAGCTGTTGATGGTCTCCACGCCGAGATACATTTTTCCGGCGATCTCCGGATTTGTGTATCCATCCACGATGTGACGCAGCAGTTCCTTCTCCCTGGGGGTGAGCCAGACAGGATTGTGGGTGCGGTTGCGCATCAGCAGGTCCAATTCTTCGCAAAGAAACATTTCGTTGTCCATCACCATCTCCACACTCATGATGATCTCTTCGGGCATGGCATTTTTCACTACATAGCCCGATGCGCCATTCTCAAACATCCGGCGAACGATGGCATACTCATTGAAGCTGGACAAGACCACAATCTTTATCTGCGGATAGTGTTCTTTGATTTCTTTGCAGAGATCGATGCCGCTGATATCGGGCAAATTTATATCGAGCAAGATGACGTCCGGAACCATTTTCGTTAAGACAGTCCGGCACTCAGCCCCGGTAAAAGCAACGCCCGTTACCTGAATGACCGCTGAGTTGTCGAAAAGCTTTTTCAATCCCTCCACAAGAATGCGGTGGTCATCCACGATGAGGATATTGATTTTGTCCCGCTTAGTCATGACTGAGGCCTATTTCGAGGGTTATTTCGGTACCCTGATCGTTTACTGAATGTATCTCTACGGTGCCTCCGATAGAATTGATGCGGTTCCTGACGTTTTGCAGTCCCGTGCCTTTTGTTTCCTTCCGGGGATCAAAGCCTTTTCCGTTGTCTTGTACGGTGATGGAAATTCTGTCCGGTTGCTGTATGACTTGCACATTGATACGCTCTGCTTGTGCATGCTTGATGGCGTTGTGGATCAACTCGAACACAGCGCGGTACAGCGTGTTCTCTGTTTTTTGATGGAACCTCTTGTCTTCACCGAAAAAATGGAAACAGACATTTGGAAAACTACGGCAAAAATCTTCCAAAGCTATTTTTAGTCCGTACCGGGATAAGGATTCGGGCATCATGTTGTGTGCTACACGACGTAGCTCCTGCATGGAATTGTCCAGCATTTCCATCACCTTGTTGAAGCGGGCAACATCTTCCGATTCAATGATCACGTCTTGTTTCATATCGAACAGGTTCAACTTTACGGCCGATAGCATCCCCCCCAGGCCGTCGTGCAGGTCGCGTGCCAGCCTGGCACGTTCGGCAGTTTCGCCATCCAGCACGGCTTGTGTGGCGACGATCTGTTTTTCCTGCATCAGCTGGAGTATTTTTTGTTCGGCCAACTCCCTTTTATTGCGGATGGTGTTCTGCCGTAAATAAAGAATGATCAGCAGCAACAACAAGATAAAGACAGTCGTAAATGAAATAATTCCATATAACTTCCGTTCCCTTTCGAGCGTGGATATGCGCAATTCCTTTTTTTCGGACAGATATTTTTTTTCCAGTTCTGCCATCGACAGCTCAAATTCTTTCGTGGAACGGTTGTCAATTAACGCACGGTATTTATCAAAATAGAGGAGTGCTTCCTCTTTGTGATTTAAAAACATGCCTGCACGTACCATGTTGGCATATAGGTTTGCGGTGACATTGGCATCGGTGGTGTCGGCTTTAATTCCTTCTTTGGCCGATTTCAGACAGTTCTCATAATCTCTTTCATTGAAATAAATATTTGACAGAATATTCAACGATCCGGCAAGATCGGACCGGTAGCCCGTCTCCCTGGTCAGCTCCAATGCCTTCAATGCATATTCTTTGGCTTTTGCATAATCTTTGTGATTGGTATAATAGACCATGGAGATGCCTTGCAGGGCAATAGCCTCGGCTGCTTTTTGATTGCTTCTGCGAAAGATATCCGCAGCCGATTCCGCATATTCCAGCGAAGTGTCAAATTTTTTGCGCTTCAGGGCTATTCTGCTCAAACCATCATAAGCACGTCCCAGGTTGTACATGTCGTTAGCCGGCAGGCTTTCCCGTTCGAGATCCAGGAAATATTTCTCGGCCTGATTCAAGTTTAACAGACTATAGTACAGCGCACCGATGTTTCCCAGTAATGATCTGATCCGCTCCCTGTTTTCCTGCAGCTCAAACATGGAAAGTGCTTTCAGGTAGAAGGAAAGTGCTTCTTCGTAATTTCCCGACACATTGTGGACATTCCCGATGGCACCATAAACGGCCGCCTCCAGCTTTTTATCCTTCATCCTGATGGCTTTGTCCAGAGAGATGCTGAGCAGGAGCTGGGCCGAGTCCATCTGGCTGTTCATATAATAGGCCACTCCCAGGTTACGGTATAGTGTGGCCTCCATGGAGGAATTTTTCTCCGCTTGTGCCTTTTTGATTCCAAGTTGTGCAAAATGTTTTGATTTTTCGAAATCATCGTCGAGATAGTTCCAGCTTAATTCATCACATGCCTTAAGATACTCCTCTGCCGAAAGTTTTTTGTTGGATAACAGATGTTCCAGGCTATCGGAATTCTGTCCGTATCCGTTTACCGAAAGGACGCACCATCCGGCAAACAGCAAGTTCTTGAAAACTCTTCTCTTAAAACTCATAGTATGTAGGTTAAGTGTGAACGTGTCAGAGATTTGCATAGGCAAATGTACATTAAAATTTTATCTTCAAAGATAATTTTATAGATGAGAGCAGAAAATCCCCTTTTGGGGGGTATTTTTCATGGAAACTACGTTGTTATTTTCATTGGTTGTACGCATGGATTACTATTTCTTCTGTTTTACGTTCCCCCGGTTGAAAGAAAAATAGATGCCCGGCAGACCTATAAGGGCAAAAATCAGAAATCCCCACTGCATCACATGCATAAAAACCGGATCAGGAGCGGCCTCTACTGATGAGCTGCCAAAGTTGATGGAAAAGAGAAAGGTGATGATGCTCATGCTGATGATCTGTCCAAATACCCGCATGGAAGCGGCAATGCCCGATGCTTGCCCGTACTGCGGCCGTTTCACGGAACTCATGATGGTATTCATATTGGGCGAAGAGAAGAGGGCAAATCCGATGCCCACCCATATCAGGATGGCAACGATCCACCCGATGGATGTGCCGGGCGAGAGAAATGCCAGCATGGCTAAGCCCGACGAACACATGGCCATGCCCAGGGTGGCAAAGTAGCGAGGCTGAATTTTGTCGGACAGCCTGCCCACAACCGGTGAAAAGAGAGCCATCATCAGTGGCTGGGCCACGATCACTGCTCCCGCGTCGCGGGGAGAGAGCCCCTGTATCTTCTGCAGGTAGAGACTCAGGAAAAAGACGATGGCGAAGGTGGCCGTGTAGTTGATGAGTGCGGAGAGGCTGGAGTATGTAAATAGTCTGTTGTGAGTAAAAAGACGGATGTCGAGCAGGGGATGGAGGGCTTTCCTTTCAACTCTCAAAAAGAGAAACAGCATGAAGAGGGCACCCCCCATCATAGCCCAGCCGGGGAGGGACGGGATGCGGGAAGAACCGTACACCAGGGCCGAGAGGCCTGCCATAAACAGGATGGTCCCGATATGATCGCCTTTGCCGGCGGGGCGGGTTTTCTCTTCGTTCTTTCTCATGTAGCGCAGGGAAATAAGGGTGGTAAAAAGCCCGAAGATTGCGGCAATGAGGAAAAGTGAGCGCCAGCCTGTATGGATGGTGAGAATACCGCCTGCGAGTGGTCCCAGGGCCAGTCCCGCATAGACCGACGAAACCGAAATACCCAATACCTGTCCTCTCCGGGAGGCAGGAAACGTGGCCACGAGGATGGCCTGCCCGGTGGTTCCAGTGAAGGCTGCTCCCGCACCCTGTACAAAACGGCCTGCAATGAGCCAGTAGCCGTCCGGTGCAAAATAACAAAGGAGGGAAGATAATGTGAAAAGAAGAAGACCCCACTGAAAAAGCCGCCGGTTATCGTTCCGGTCGCCCCAGGTTCCGGCGGGCAGCATGAACAGGGCCGTGCCCAGAATAAAAGAGGTGATGATCCAGCTCAGTTCAATTGCCGAGAGGGAAAAGTCCCTCTCAATAGTGGGTAAGGCAATGTTGACTGCCGAAATAAGGAAGGTGCCCATAAAGGAAGTGATTGCCACCACCAGTAATACGGAAAGGTCTTCTCTTTTTTCCATAGTTTCCTGTTCATAAATGTAGGTTGTTCATTCCGCCGCATACCATTGTCCCACAGAAGAGAGCAGTAGCTTTATTTGGTAGGGTTGGTAGGGATAGAGATGTACTGTGAAAATTTCTGCGCAAATATAATAATTTGTTCCCGAACTCACAAAGCAACGACTGGAAGGTTATTTTGCCTGCCGAAAAGATGCACTTTCATAGAAAATCGTAAATTTGTGGTTCAATAATGGACAAAACCAAACAATGACAGAGATCACTTTCGTTGATCGTCGCGAGTTTCTGCGGCTTTATCGCAGGCTTTATTCATTTTTGAGGCAAGCCTGGGAAAGGGAGAGGGTGTTGCATCTGAAGGAGATGTTGCAGATGTCGCTGGCGAAGGCGGATAAAAACAGGGAGGAAGCATTTTACGAGCTCTTGCTTGAGATGCGGACGGCTCTTATTACAACGGACGAGATAGGGTTGAAACAACCCACAGTCTGTGCTGTGCTCCTTTTTCGCGCGGTAAGAAATGACGAATATACGCTCGCCGAAACAAAAAAACTCTTTGGTGACGAAGTGGAGTTGATTCTCAGGGGATTGAAGAAAGTGGGTGAGTTCACCGACAGACGATCTACCGTGGAATCGGAGAATTATATGCGTCTGTTGCTCTCTATGGCCGAGGATATCAGGGTGGTCTTTATCTTGATTGCCCGGCAGCTGCAACTGATGCGTGATGCAAAAGGTTCGGACCGTTCACAGCGGCTCGATCTTTCTGTGGAATCCACCTACCTCTATGCACCGCTTGCCCACCGCCTTGGACTCTACACCATCAAGTCGGAGCTCGAGGACCTCTGCCTGAAATATACCGACCGCGAAAACTACGATTTTATTGCACAAAAGCTGAATGAGACAAAACGGTCCCGCGAGCAGTATATTCAGGAATTTATTGAACCTGTAAAGCAACGGCTCGACAGAACCGGACTGAAATATGACATCAAGGGGCGTACAAAGTCCATTCATTCCATCCTCAACAAGCTGAAAAAGCAGAAGATTGAGTTTGAGAATATCTACGACCTCTTTGCCATCCGTGTGATACTCGATGCACCGGCTGATCAGGAGAAGGCACAATGCTGGCAGGTTTATTCCATTATCACCGATATGTATCAGCCCAATCCAAAACGGCTCAAGGACTGGCTTTCGATCCCTAAAAGTAATGGATACGAGTCGCTGCACATCACAGTCATGGGTCCCAAGGCCCGCTGGGTGGAGGTGCAGATACGGACAAAACGGATGGATGAGATTGCTGAGCGGGGACTGGCAGCTCACTGGAAATACAAGGGAGTGAAAGAGGAATCTACACTCGATAACTGGTTGAATTCGCTACGTGAGTCACTCGAAGACAAAGAGGCCAATCTGAGTCAGAAGCTGACCGACTTCAAGTTGGACCTGTACGAGGAGGAGATCTTTGTTTTCACGCCGAAAGGTGACCTCTTTAAGCTCCCGAAAGGAGCTACCGTGCTCGATTTTGCTTTTGCCATTCATTCAAAACTGGGAGCTACCTGTATGTCGGGGCGTGTGAACGGTAAAAATGTTCCCATTAAACATCAGCTGAAAAGCGGCGATCAGGTGGAAATCAATACTTCTGCCCACCAGACACCTAAACAGGACTGGTTGAGCTTCGTGGTCACGTCGAAAGCGCGTACCAAAATAAGACAACTTCTCAAGGAGGAGGCCGGTAAGCAGGTAGATATTGCAAAGGAGACTCTGTTACGTAGGATGAAGAACCGTAAAATAGAGGTGGACGATGCACATTTGATGCAGCTTATTAAAAAACTAAAGTATAAGACGGTAACCGATTTTTACGTGGATATCGCTGCAGAAAAGATGGAGGTGAACTGGGTTATTGACCGTTACCTGGAACTGGAAAGCAAGGAGGAAGAAAGCAGGGACGCACATCTTACGGTAAGTGCCGAAAATTTCACCATGAAGCCTCCGGCGCAGGATTATAAAAGTACCGATGAACTGGTTATCGACCAGAACCTAACGGGAATCGATTACAAACTGGCAAAATGTTGCAATCCGATTTTCGGAGATGAAATCTTTGGTTTTGTTTCTTCCCAGGGTATCAAGATTCACCGCATAAACTGTCCGAATGCACATGATCTCTTTTCCAGATATGGTTACCGGGTATTAAAAGCACGCTGGTCAGGAACTACTGGATACTCCAGTTATACCGTCGTACTTCGGGTGATTGGCAACGACCAGATCAATATCGTGGCCAACCTTATCTCCATTATCTCCAAGGAAGAGGGCGTGCAGATGCGATCCATTTCCATCGACTCTAACGACGGGCTTTTTCAGGGAAATATCTCGGTGATGATCGCCAACACATCCATGATGGAACAACTGATTAAAAAGCTGAAGGTTGTGAAAGGGGTGAAGTCGGTAACGAGATTGAATTAATTATTCCCGATTGTCATCAGCGGCCTCGGTATCAATGGTCGAGGTTGTGTCGGGTGTAACATTCGTTGCAGATGATTCAGTTGCCGGGAGCATTGCCAGCAACTGTTGCACGTAATTTCGTTCAAAGTCGCCGGGACGCAGTATCTCGTTCCCGTATTGTATGAGGTCAATGTCGATGATTACTTTACCAAGGTATTTGTCTTTTGGTGAACGTCCTACCGCACGTTCTGTCTGTTTGATTTTATCAATCACCTCCTCCGGAGTCATCTGCGTCTCTGCTTTGGCCAGAATATTGCGGAAAAGATATGAATATTTCTCTTCTTCGGGCTCAGTGAGGATAGGCTGTGAAAAAACAATCTCAGGAAAAAGCCGGGTAAGCATTCGTTTCGCTTTGTCAATATTGGTTTTGGCGAATGTATTGGACCCTATGCTAAGTAAAATAGTGCTCATACTTATTAATTGAATTACAAATATACACATTTTTGATGAAAACGACCGGTGAAAAACAAAATCTATTATCTTTGTTCTATTATACCTGTTAAAAATGAAAAAATTACGATACTTTTTTCTTATTCTCACAGGTTGCCTCATATTCAACCTTCCGGCACAGGACAAGAAGGTGACAATCTACCGGATCAACATCAAAGAGAATATCGGCAGCAATACGTGGATATATTTGCAGAACGGCCTGCACGAAGCAATGCGAAAAGAGGCCAGCGCTGTGCTGCTGCATATGAACACCTATGGAGGCGGGGTACTGGAGGCCGACTCAATGCGTACGGCAATCCTTAACTTTCCACTTCCTGTATATGTTTTTATCGACAACAATGCTGCTTCTGCCGGAGCACTCATTTCGATTGCCTGCGACAGCATCTTTATGCGTAACAGTGCTTCCATTGGCGCCGCTACGGTGGTAGACGGCAGTAACGGAGCTAAGGCCCCCGATAAGTACCAGTCATATATGCGCGGCATCATGCGCGCTACGGCAGAAAGTCATGGCAAAGTGGTGACAGTTGAACAAGGTGATACCATTGTAAAATGGAAGCGCGATCCTGTGATTGCCGAGGCCATGGTGGATGAAAGAACTGTGGTACCCGGATATGTAGACTCCACGCAGATTCTGACCCTCACAGCCAGTCAGGCAGTTGAGCTGGGCTATTGTGATGGCATCGCCGAAAATGTACACGAGGTGATCGTCACCTTTCTGGGGTATTCCGATTACGACCTTGAGACCTATAATCCTACTCTCTACGACAAAATCAGAGGTTTTCTCACCAACGGGGTGGTGCAGGCTTTGTTGATCATGCTTATTGTCGGGGGTATCTACTTTGAGCTTCAATCGCCCGGTATAGGTTTTCCCACCGCCATAGCAATCACGGCAGCCATACTCTATTTTACGCCGTTGTATCTTACCGGTTATGCACAGAACTGGGAGGTATTACTCTTTGTGCTGGGACTCATTTTTATTGTTTTCGAGTTATTTGTTGTTCCCGGTTTTGGAGTCACCGGAATTCTGGGTATCCTTTTTGTATTTCTGGCGTTACTGCTTGCGCTGGTAGGAAATATCCGGTTTAACTTTGAAGGGCTGCCCGCCACAGAGATATTCCGGGCAGTCATGATTGTGCTTGGAGGAATGGGGATGAGCCTCGGCCTCATTCTTTACCTGTCAAGCAGGATAGGAAAACCGGGAATCCTCGACAAGGTTGCGTTGCATGCCGATCAGGAAGGTTATGTCTCGGTCTCCATGGAGCCGGCTGCAATGGTGGGAAAAACGGGCCTGGCGGCCACAGTTCTTCGTCCTTCAGGAAAGGTGGCAGTCGATGGTGTTTATTACGATGCCGTTTCCCTCAAAGGTTTTATTGATAAGGGTGATGAAGTGTTGGTGAAACGATATGAAAATTTTCAATTATATGTTGAGCGGAAGTGAAATAAAAGTAAGTAAATAAAAAAACCCGGGTGAGTTAACCCGGGATTTACATGTCAGAGAAATATTAACTCATTGGTTGTAAGCTCTGATTTCTTTTTCCGTGTAGGCAGCCTTCTTTGAAAAGAAGAAGATCACAAACGGTACAATCAATAAAATAATTGCCCAGAGGATGTTGCTGATGATGTTCCCTTTTTTCATGTTGTTTACATAAATATGTCCCAACAATCCTTCAACAACCAGTACCAGCCCAATGATGAGGTTTGTGTTGGTGGTCATGTTCATAAAAAAAGGTATCACTAAAAAGGCAACGCCTATTAGCATTACAAGTACGCCGATGTATTTCGCAAATTCTTTCATGTGGTGATATGAATATTATTAGTTACTGATTTCGTAGCGCAAATAAACACAAAATTCAACAAATAAGGAAATAAATAGGTATAAAAAATGGATTAAAGTGGAAAAAACCTTCTTTGCTTTGCAAAACAATGCTGTTTATTGCGCAATGATATATAAAAATATTTATTTTTGCATTGTTTATGATAATAGTGTGAAGAAGTGAAAATATTTTTTTTTTTATCAGTGGGTCATTTTTGTACCACTCTTTATCCTGCTTACATTGGTTACAGCGTTGCTGGTGATGGTCCTGGCTCCTCTTTTTGGAGACCGGTTTTGGGGATATTATCCACCTAAGTGGTGGTCGCGGTTTACCTGCTGGCTTGCACTTTGCTTCGTGAAAACAAGAGGGCGCGAAAATCTGGATCCGCACAAGTCTTATATTTTTGTGGCTAACCACCAGGGTGCTTTTGATATTTTTGTTGTATATGGTTTTCTCAATCAGAATATAAAATGGATGCAGAAGCAGAGTTTGCGAAAAATACCCTTCGTGGGGTTTGCATCGGAAAAAGCAGGCCATGTTTTTGTGGATAACACAAATGCTGCCACGCGCACTGCCTCCATCCGAAAAGCGAAAGAACAGATTGTGAATGGTGTATCTATGGTTATTTTTCCTGAAGGAGCTCGCACACACGATGGCAGGATGGGACATTTTAAACGTGGTGCCTATCATATTGCGGTTGATATGAAGTTGCCCGTTGTGCCGCTGACCATTAATGGACCGTTTGATGTGTTAAAAAGGAACACCCTCCGGCTGAGGCCTTCTAAAATGGAGCTGATTATTCACGAACCTATTGATACAGAAGGGTTGAAGGAGTCTGACATTCCCGGACTGATTGATCGCACACGTACGATTATTCACGAAGCTCTGTGGGATAAATACAAATGATCGCACCCCACTCCCAGGGAAAGCAACCCGGAAAAAGGATTAATTCTAGAAGTTGAGAAGGGATTTAAAAATCAATTCAGGAAAACAGACCTGATATAAAAAAGGAATGGTTGTCTCACGACAACCAATCTTCATTGTTAACCTTAAATCTAATACCATGAAAAACACGATGCAAATATACAGTATGTTTTGTGTTTCTCCAAAGAATTATCCGGTAAATACTTCATTTTTAAATTAATTTAATATTTAATTCTCTTTGGAAAGCAAAAAGAAAAATCTCTTTGCTTTTGTTTGCAAATTTTGGAGATAATCCAGTTTTCATGTTTTTTTAAATATTCAACCAGACGAAGACTGCGAAACAGAATAGAATATGGTGATGACAAAAATGGAAGATTATTTCAATCAGTGCGTGTCTATTTTCAATCATAGATTTTATTTGCAAAGAAATTGAGCAGACCCCAGTTGAATCTGTACCAGCGTCGTGTGGCTCTTTCTTTACCACCAAATTGAAGCAGAAAACGGGATCTGCCCGCACGTTTATGAAGAAATCCCACGTCCATAAAATCGAAAAAGTAGAATCCCTGTTCCTCGGCCATCTTCATGGCCGAGTAGAGTGTAAAGACAGTGGGATAAAGTAGTTTATGCCGTTTCGATTTTCCCCAATAATAGAGACAATATGCTGTGCTCTTATTTTCAAAACCCAAAATAGATCCCCCGATAATTTTACCCTGAAAGCGGGTAAGCAGTATTTTTCCTTTTCCATTTTTTACGTAGTGGCAGAAAAAATTTTCAAAATACCGGTATGGAGGAAAACGGCGGGATATTTTTTTATTGTTGGTATTCTGAATCAGTTTGTATATTTCGGGTAGTTTTTCCTCCGCGACAAATTCCTCCGTTGTCACTCCTCTTTTTATAGCCTTGTTTACCTGATTTTTTCTTGAGGGGGATAGCTGATCCCATATTTTTCGTTTTCGTTGCAGGGAATTCCTGATATTTATCCATTTCACGGAATAGAACTTGTTTTCACGAAACCCCTTATAGCCGAAAATGGCATTTGCCAGGTTGTCATACCGGATCAGAAATACCTTGTGTTTTACTTCCTTTACCAACTGGGTAATAAGGGCATGAAAAATATCTATCTGTGAAAGGTTTTCTTCAAAGAAAGAAGGTTGTTGCGTAATGAAACATCTTTTGAAAAGTTTTCCACTGAAAAAGTGATTTATACGCATAATGATGGCAAATATGGCTGCAACAGGCTTCTCTCCATCGAAGGCGACAACCATAAAAGGAGTATAGGTGGGTGAATTGCTATACCAGTCAAACGCAGAAGCATTATGAAAGAAATTTACTTCTTTCATGGGAGGAAGTTCTTCCTTGTGATAGAATGTTTTAACAACGTATTTCATTGCGTCTCTGAAAACGAAATTCCCATTATGACAAACATAGAGAAAATTTTCGTAATTTTGTGCAAAATGAGGAAAACAAAAGATAATTTTATGGTAAAGAAAATTTTGGTTACAGGGGGAACCGGCTATATAGGTTCTCATACGGTGGTAGAGCTACAACAGGCAGGGTACGAAGTGATTATTGTGGATAATCTTTCTAATTCAAATGCAGATGTTTTGGAAGGCATCACACGCATAACCGGTAAACGGCCCATTTTTGATAAACTTGATTGTACCGATTTTGAAGCAATGAAGGCATTGTTCCGGAAGCACCGTTTCGATGGGATCATTCATTTTGCTGCCAGCAAGGCTGTTGGTGAATCGGTACAAAAACCGCTGCTCTACTATCGTAACAACCTGGTTTCTCTGATCAATTTGTTGGAACTGATGCCTGTGCACAATGTGAAGGGCATAGTCTTCTCCTCATCCTGCACTGTCTATGGAGAGCCTGATGCGAACCCCATTGATGAGAATGCCCCCATCAAGCCTGCGGCCTCGCCCTATGGTAACACAAAACAGATCAACGAAGAGATCATTCAGGATTTTATTCACTCCGGTGCACCTATCAGAAGCATTATCCTTCGCTATTTTAATCCCATCGGAGCACATCCTTCTGCTGAAATTGGCGAGCTGCCCCTGGGTGTCCCGCAGAATCTGGTACCCTATATTACGCAGACAGGTATCGGCATAAGACAGCAATTGAGTGTCTTTGGTGATGATTATAATACCCCTGACGGATCTTGTATTCGCGATTTTATCAATGTGGTGGATCTTGCCAAAGCACATGTGACAGCCATTGAACGGATGCTTGAGAATAAATCGGAAGAGAAGGTGGAGGTCTTTAATTTGGGTAAAGGTAATGGGGTCTCTGTATTGGAGCTGATTCGCGTCTTTGAAATGGTGTCAGGTAAGTCATTGAATTATAAAATTGTGGGACGTCGCGAAGGAGATATAGAACAAATATGGGCACAACCCGACAAAGCAAATAAAGTGTTGGGATGGAAAGCTGCTGAGACCATTGAAGACACCATGGCTTCAGCCTGGAAATGGCAGCAGCGTCTTCGGGAAAAAGGAGTGATGTAAATAGAGATATCCTATTTATAAAAAGTCCGGATTTACTTTTTCGGACTTTTTAGGTTAAAATAAGGCGCTGCGAGAAAAGGGGATATGATTAAAAATAATATTCAATAACAAGATAATAAGCTTCCCTGCCATTTGCGTTCTTTTCGATCTCTATCTTGTTTTCCCTTGCCAGCCAACCGATGGCTGCATAAACTTCCTTCTCGGATAATCCGGAAGCTTCCTGTAACTGAACAATATCCCATTTTTGATTGTCGTTTAAAAGATTCCAGACGATACCTGCGTTTGTCCCAATTATTTTTTTGTTCATTGCAACACGTGTTTGTTTTCTTTAAAACACTCAGAATCGATTTTTTGTTTTTAAAAAATGATGAAAAATCTAAAAGAATAAAAAAATAATCAGATACAGATAAACAGCAGGTACTGCTACCAGGAGACTGTCTATTCGGTCCAGTATTCCGCCATGTCCCGGTATCAGGTGACCGGCATCTTTCACGGCGGAGGTACGCTTGATAAGTGATTCGAACAAATCACCCAATGTACCGAACAGGGCTACAATGATGCCGTATCCCATCCAGAAAGCGGTGGAAAACCCGGGATAAAAGCTGGCAAAGATAAAAGAGGCCAACAGGGTAAAGAGTATTCCCGCAATAAATCCTTCCACCGATTTTTTAGGCGAAATGTGTTCGATTAGTTTGTGTTTACCGATAAGCGATCCGATAAAATAGGCGGCTGTGTCATTGACCCAGGTAAATACAAAAAGGGCAAGGATAGGTACCCAGTCCGATCCTTCACCGGTAATATTATTTTGGTAAGAATAGGAGATGAGCATCAGTAAACCCAGGGGCATCGTAATATAGATTTGCCCGAACACCGAATAGATGATTCCGTGAAAGATGTCATCCCGGCGAATAAAAATGGATGAAGCGATCAGAATCAGTAGATATATAAGTATGGCGGCAGGAAGGGCATAAAAGGTAATTCCTTTTATGTAAAGGAAAACCGACAAAAAGATTACGATTCCCATTGAAATGTTAAATATCTTGCTGATGGCATGGGAGGTGTCTTTTTCCACCATCCGATAGAATTCAAATAATCCGATCGCGAGTATTGCGCCGAAAATAATAAGAAAGGAAACATGTCCTCCGAGGACACCAATCAAGATCACCAGTATATAGATGATCCCGGCTCCAGCACGTGTAATTAAATTGTTAACATTCAACTTTCGTCGTTTTTATTATTACGTTATTTTTCTGGTCTTTCGGTATTTTCTCTCTCCTCATCAAGATCAGGGGTTTCCTCTTCCTTTATTTGCGGTTCCTTTTCTTCCTCTTCGAGGTTGATTTCGTTTTCCATGAGAACGTTGTACCATGAAATCATCTTTTTCACGTCAGATGCATATACACTCTCCCGGCTGTAATCCGGCAGCACCTCTTCGAGATAGGCCAATAGTTCGTTGCCCGGTGATTTACTGCCCAGGTTAACCTTTCTGCCATCCTCCTTTTCCTTTATTTTTTTCAATACATCGCGCAGCGGTCTGTCTCCATCGGTTGTATATATGGAGACATCGCTAAGGGCTACAACTTTTTCCTGAGGATATACAGGAATCCGTTTTCCGTCGGCAAGCGATTCCACAATATTCAGATTTTTATTTGTCGAGATGAGTTTATATAAGCCGGGGCGTCCTGTAATTGATAATATTTTGGATAACATAATTTATTAATATTAATGTATAGGTCTCTGTTTGTCGGTGCAAAAGTAAGCAGACTACACCATATTCGCAACTTTAATTGCAAATTCCGTTTAATTTTTTCTGCGGGAAAGCGTGAGTGAAGAACATTTTTGGCTATAATGAGACTCGTTTCGGAAAAATTGACTTATTTTAGCCGGTCAAACGTAATTCATGTGGTATGTATAGAAAAATTGTTATGACGAGCCTGGCTTCTGCTTTGTTATTATCGTGCAACGGGCAGCACTCAGGCAATGATAATAAAACCGGAGCCGACACGGCAGTGGCATCACTTGTGAAGGGTGAAGCCGGAGATCTTTTTTTGCTCGTAGGTACCTACACTTCCGAAAAAGGCAGTAAGGGGATTTACCTGTACCGTTTCAATACACTTACCGGGAGATCGGATTCTGTAAGTATGGCAGAAGTGGTCAATCCTTCCTATCTCACGTTAAGTCCCGATGAGAAGTTTGTTTATTCCGTGGGCGAAAACGACGAAGGTAACAGTGCTGCCCATTCCTTTTCGTTCGACAAGCAGCAGGGAACCCTTACACCTGTCAATTCAAGCCCCACACTTGGAGGTAGTCCCTGTTATATAACTACGGACAGCAAAGGGCAGAATGTGTACACCGCCAATTATAGTGGTGGCAGTATCAGCTCGTTCCGGGCAGATGAGAAAGGCCGCCTCAGTCCTGCAACCATGGTTATGCAGTTCAAGGGAAACGGCCCCGACAACAAACGACAGAGTAGTCCCCATTTACACAGTGTGATGTATTCGCCCGACGGGCAGTTCCTGTTTGCGGCTGATCTGGGGACAGATAAGCTCTATCGATTACGTGTGAACGATACCCCCTTTGAGGGACAACCTCCACTGCAGCAGAGTAGCCTGAAGGAGTTCATTTTGCCTCCGGGTACCGGGCCTCGTCATTTTGATTTTCATCCTCATGGTGGCAAATATCTTTATGTGTTGGGTGAATTATCGGGAGAAGTGATCATATTTGATTATGATCATGATGCTGGCGGGTTAACTCAGAAACAGGTTATTGCTTCCGATACGACGGGAGCACGTGGCAGTGCCGATATTCATGTATCGCCCGACGGCCGTTTCCTTTATGCTTCCAACAGGTTACAGGCTGATGGCATTGCCATCTTTTCCGTTGATCCTGAAGAAGGCACACTCACAAGGCTGGGGTATCAGCTTACAGTAAAACACCCCCGTAATTTTGCAATTACACCAAACGGCAGGTTTTTGCTGGTGGCTGGCAGGGACGATAACAGGATACAGGTTTTCTCCATAGATACTGAAACGGGAATGCTCACCGACACCAATCAGCCAATCTCCCTCAGCAAGCCTGTTTGCCTTAAGTTTGCAGGGATGGGGGAATAACTGGCCGATGAGCGGGCAGCAGCAACACAAGAAAGTCAAGACACTGAACCGATCAACTTGTCAAATACCTCTTTGTATCCGTTTACCATATTGTTCCACGAATAATTGGCATGGGTGAAACGTTTCCCTTTCTCTGAAAGAACGGCAAGTTTTGTTTTGTCGTTTAGGAGTTCCTTGATTTTTTTTGCCCATGCCTGTGCGTCACCTGAGGGGAGTAGTGAACCGTTTTCCCCGTCGATCACCGCATCGGTGATTCCTTCAATACCTGAGGCGAGCACGTAGGTACCTCTTATACTGGCTTCCAGAGCCACTAGGCCAAAACCTTCCTCGTCGCCGTCCACCTGTACGTTTGGCATTACAAAAAGATCGGCTAGCGAAAGTAATTGCAAAAGATCATCATAGGGAACGCTCCCCAGGTGGTAAGCATTCTTGGTTACTTTCAACAATTCATTAACCTCTCCGGTATCACTGGCAATCCCCAGTAAAAGTTGCAGATGATGGGCAGCTGGTAGCACCGGGATATTTTTTTCCAGAAATGAAGCTTTGTCCTTCATGGGGCCGGTCATCAGAAGAAGGGTATCTTCGTTCAGCAATGGCATTACATGTTTCAGAAACCAGGAAAAACCTTTCCTTTTCACGGGTCGTCCCGTAGCGATGATGATGTGTTTGCCGCAGACATTGATACCGTACCTGCTTCTTAGCGTTTCCTCAATGCTGTCATCGGAAGGTATATCACCCATCTCAATGTCTACGCCATTTCTCACTGTGAAGGTACGCATCCCGTCGAATCCGCGTCTGAGGCATTGCGACCGGGTAAATTCACTCACACAGATGGCACCAGCGTATTTACCGAGGCGGGGTACAATATAATGTTGATAGATGTCAAGCGGGAAGGTGATATCCAGGCCGTGATAAGTTACTACCACAGGAATAGGAGTCCTTTTTTGTAGCCATAGACAGGCAGCACCCATGGAACCGTCGTTCAGATGGATCAGGCGGATGCCGGGATGTCTCCTGAGCATGGCTTCTATTTTGGCTCGCAGCAGCGCGAACCAGATTGTTTTGTTCCCGCTGTTCTGATATGCGATCACATGGGTTCTATAATGGCTGCTGAGACCGGCAATCAGTTCGAAACTCTGTTTTTCCATACCTCCTATGGAGGGTGGATACTTATGTGTCACACAAAGAATTTCGGTCATTTGTACAATTTTATTTGTGAAAATTTGGTGATGATCAGAGTAAAGATACCGGCCACCAGCAACCAAAAGAGCTGACGGCCTCTTCTCATAAGAGTTACCACCAGCCATATCTCATTATTCACAATGCCAATGGCATCGAGCATTACCTTGTTGCCGTACTCTTCCACTCCAATTTGTCCTGGTACTATGGCACCTACTGTCTTAAATATGATGACACCCATTTCTACTGTGACCGCTTTGATAATTGAAACATCGAGTCCCATCATGCTCAAGACAATATAGAATTCCATCGCACCAAATATCCAGTGTGTTACGCACAACATAAAGGCGAAAAGAAACTTTCCCTTGTTTTCCCGAAAAAAAATGGCAGAGGTGTCGTTCATATCATAGACAGAGGTGACAAGGTCATCGGTAATGAACGACCAGCCGGTCCTCTTTTTTAATTTTTCCGCACTTTTTCCCAAAAAGAGCCTGGGATGTACCAGTAAACGCAAAACCAGATAAACGAGCAGGATCGCCATGACAACAACAATCAGGATAAAAAGGATGTTTTGACCGTTGACAATTTGTCCCACGGTAAGGTACAGCAAGGCCATGATTGCCAGAAAAAGGCCTCCAAAAATGACCAGTACCCTGTGCAGGAGTATCGAGCTGACACCATGTTTGGTAGATATTCCCTTTTTATTGAGAATAAAAGCCTTCAGACTCTCTCCGGCTACAATGCTTGTAGGATTAAAAAGAGAAAGCATCTCACCCACATGCCGGAATATGAATAGCTGGATGAAGGATATTTTTTTTGCTTCGTTGCCCATGCATAGGTTCCATGCGAGGGTAGATGTAAGATAGGCAAGCAGGGAAGCGGTCAGCACGCCGGCAAACATGCCTGGGGTTTCATTCAGATATGTTTTAAGAGAATTGAAATCAATAGACGATATAAACCGGATTATCAGAAGGAAGACGGTGATGAGTAATACCGCCAGTAGATATTTCTTGTATTTGTTTATGAAATCGATCATTTTTACTTATCGGTTACGATAGAGACAGATCCTTGCCCGACGGCTGTCTCCTGGGTGATTGTCGTGCCAGTTGTTCAATGTCGGAAAAATACACCTTTGCAAGATGGTCCCAGCTCAACAGTGAAATGTATTTACTGCCTTCTGCTTTCATACGGTCTCTTAGTCCGGTATCATTCAGCAGAACCCGTATCTTTTCAATGTAGTCGCGGGCATCGTTGGGCTCACACATAAAACCGGTCACACCGTCCTCGACCAGGGCCTGGGAACCTCCACCTCGTGCAATGACGGGTATGCATCCGCAGGCCGTTGCTTCCATCACCACATTGCCATATGATTCGGAAATGGAAGGGAAGACAAAGATATCGGCCGATGCATACAGCTTACCGAGCTTGTTCTGGTCGAGATGTCCCAGGAAAAAAGCGTTTTTCATTCGTTCCCGTGCTTCTGGTTCTGCTACGCCACTGCCGGCAACAATAAAATTTACATCAAGCTGCTGTGCCTCTGCTTCGTCATAAATCCCGATCAGTGTTTCAATATTTTTCTCCCATACGATGCGGGAGGCGTATAATAAACAGGGTTTGTCGTTTCCAGTGATACTTCTGATGTAAGCGTCATCCCTCCGGCCAGGATTAAACAAACCGGTGTCCAACCCCCTATGCCATTGCTTGAGCCTATTTGCAGTAATGCCGTGCTCTGTCAGCTCCTTTATCATGAAGTCAGTGGGCACATACACCAGATCGCAACGGTCATAAAATTTTTTGTAAAGACGGGTAATAAACGATTCAGTCACTTTGATCATAAACGGTACCATCTTGAAATAATATCGCATATAAGAGATGAAATGAGTATGGTAGACCGACAATATGGGTATTTGCTGTTCTATGGCGTAACGTAGTCCAAAGAAACCCAGAAATGAAGGAGTGGAGATGTGTATCACATCCGGGCTGAAGTCGTTCAGTATCCGTCTCAGCTTTCTGGATGCAAGACCGGGCAGTGCAGCCCGGTATGATATATTAAAAGGTACGATAAGAGAGGGGACTCTGATGGTGCGGTATGGAAAGTTGTGCCGGGGAGCCACGCCACAAAAAAAGAGGTACTCAAACCGATCATCCGGTATCCTCTGGATGAGTTGATACATTGTCTTGATTGCTCCGTCATAATCCTTTATCAGGATATCCGTGAAAAAGGCCACTTTTATTTTTTTTACCGATGCGGGCACCTCGTCTTCGGATAATCTTTCCAGATGCATTGATGTCAAAACTTTTGACTTTTTGTACTTCATTCTATTCTCAAACCGTGGGAATGGCTTTCACAGACTCCCCAATTGTGCAATTTCGTGTATGTTGAAAGGTGTTGACTGATAAACGAAATAATTTAACCAGTTTATATATAGCATGTTGGCGTGTGATCGCCACTGTACCAGCGGAGGCTGTGCAGGATCGTTGTTCCTGTAATAGTTTAGAGGAATCTCCACCGAATCCATTCCTTTTTCCTTATCTCTTATATACTCATTGTGCAGTGTCATGGGTGAGTATTCCGAGTGTCCGGTGACATAAAACTCCCTTCCTCCGCGCGAGGAGACAATGTAAACGCCGGCGTCTTCAGATTCGGAGAGAATGGTGAGCGCCGGGCAACGTTTGATTTCTTCGGCAAGGATGGTTGTATGACGGCTGTGCGGTGCGTAAAAAAGATCGTCGAAGCCACGGAAAAGAGGAAAAGAAGGATCGTTGATTGTGTGATTAAATACGCCAAACAACTTTTTCTCCAGAGGATATTTTTGGATGTCATAGAAATGGTATAGGGCAGCCTGCGCCCCCCAGCAGATATAAAAGGTAGAGGTTACATGCTTGCGCGCCCAGTCGTAAATCTGTGTAAGCTCGTCCCAGTAGTTCACCTCCTCAAAAGGAAGCATCTCCACCGGTGCGCCGGTGATGATCATGCCATCGTAATAGGAATCCTTTATCTGAGAGAAACCGGTATAGAATGACAACAAATGCTCAATGGGCGTATTTCTGGGAGTGTGGGTAGTCAGTCCCAGAAACTCAATCTCTATTTGCAAGGGTGAATTGGAGAGCAGCCTGATCAGGTCGGTCTCTGTAGTTACCTTGAGTGGCATGAGGTTGAGTATGAGTATTTTGAGCGGGCGTATATCTTGTGTAGAAGCACGCAGATCGTCCATTACGAAAATATGTTCTTTTTTTAAAATCTCTATCGCAGGCAATCTGTCGGGTATATTTACGGGCATAATTCGATGTTTGTTTTTTGGCTTCAGCCTTCAGCTATCAGCGTTTGTAAAGGTATAACCTAAATCAGTTCAATCTCTTCCTTTCGGATTTTCAGCTCACAGTAGTGACATTGAAGCTCCACCATTTCCTTGTCGACCACATGGAATCGGGTTTTCATTGGCTCGTTATTGGTGATGCATTTCGGATTGTTGCACTTCACTATTTCGATGATTTCATCGGGAAGCACCACTTTCTTCTTTTCCACCACCTCGAAGTTCCGGATAATGTTCAAATTCACGTTCGGGGCTACCAGTGCAATACGATTTATTTCAGCTTCCCTGAAAAACTTGTCGGAGACCTTGATGATTCCCTTCTTTCCCATCTTGCTGCTCTTCAGATTATTTCCGATAGTAATGCGATTATCCAGTTTCTGAAGCTGAAGCAGAGATACCACTTTGAAAACCGCTTCGGTGGGTATGTGATCAATGGCTGTGCCGTTTTCAAGTGCGGCAACCTGCAATTCTTTTCTCATCCTGGTTCAAATTATGATGAAATATTTTCCTTGTCATTAGTCTACAGTTATTCCCATTAAATCGCAGATGACCGCCTGACGTGTATACATTCCGTTTTTGGCCTGTTGAAAATAGTAGGCTTTTGGATTATCGTCCACATCCTGACTGATCTCTTTTACCCTTGGCAGCGGATGAAGTACCTTCAGATTTTTTTTCGAGTCTTCCAGCATATCATTGTGCAACACGTAAATGTTTTTTACCTTCTCATACTCCATGAGGTCGGTAAAACGTTCTTTCTGCACACGGGTCATGTAAAGAATATCGGCGCTGTTGATCGATTCCGGAGAGAAATCGGTAAACTCATTATAAGCAATTTTCTTCTGGTCACAGAATGCCTTGTATTTATCGGGTATATGCAATTCTTCCGGCGCTACGAAGTTAAAGGTGGGTGAGAAGTGCGACATCCCCTGTATGAGTGAATGTACGGCTCGTCCATATTTGAGGTCACCCACAATGGTCACCGTGAGGTTCTCGAGCCTGCCTTGTGTTTCGTATATCGTGAAGAGGTCAAGCATTGTCTGCGTGGGATGCTGATTGGATCCATCGCCAGCGTTGACTACCGGTACGGGAGATATCTCGGAGGCATATCGTGCCGATCCTTCGAGATGGTGACGCATGATGATAAGATCGGCATAATTGCTGACCATCATGATGGTATCCTTCAGCGACTCCCCCTTGGTGGAACTACTGGTAGCCGCATCCGAGAAGCCTATGATACGCCCTCTGAGCCTGTTGACCGCAGTTTCGAAACTCAGGCGGGTGCGGGTGGACGGCTCAAAGAAAAGCGTGGCACATACTTTTCCCTGCAACAGGTCACGATCGGGTTGTTGTTTAAATCTGGACGCACTTTCAAGGATACGGAAAATATCCTCCCGGCTGTAATCATCAATATTTACCAAACATTTGGGTTGCATGGGTCTGTTTATTTCGTAATGGATATTCTTTTTGATCAATATTGGAAACCCTGCTGTGTGGGGCAAAATCTGGAAAAAGGATCATCAGACTTCCAGATCCAGATCAAACAGTTCGTGCCAGGGTAATCCCTGTTTGTTCAGCTGCTCCATAAACGGATCGGGGTTAAACTCTTCCACATTGAAGACTCCCGGCTTTTTCCAGAGCCCTTGCATAAACATGATGCCGCCAATGGTGGCAGGGACACCCGTGGTATAGCTTACACCCTGCGCCCCCGTTTCCTTATAGGCTTCCTCATGGCTGCAGTTGTTGTAGATGTAATAGGTACGCTCCTTCCCGTCTTTGATGCCACGGATGCGGCAGCCAATGGAGGTCTGTCCTGTGTAGTTCTCGCCCAGCTCACCCGGATCGGGCAGCACTGCCTTCAGGAACTGAATGGGCACAATCTTCTGACCGTTGTATTCCACCTCGTCGATGCGGGCCATGCCTATATTCTGGATTACCCGCAGATGGGTAAGATATTCCTGTCCGAAGGTCATCCAGAAGCGGGCGCGTTTAAGGGTGGGAAAATTCTTCACCAGTGATTCCAGTTCCTCGTGATAGATTACGTAGGATTCTTTTGGCCCTATTTCGGGGTAGGTGAGGGGCTGGTGGATTTCGTGGGGTTCTGTTTCCACCCACTGTCCGTTTTCCCAGTATTTTCCTTTCTGGGTTACCTCGCGGATGTTGATCTCTGGATTGAAGTTGGTGGCAAATGCTTTGCCGTGGTCACCCGCATTGCAGTCTACAATGTCGAGATAGTGTATTTCATCGAAATGATGTTTGGCGGCATACGCAGTAAAGATGCTTGTCACACCCGGGTCGAAGCCACATCCCAGTATGGCGGTGAGACCAGCCTTTTCGAATTTCTCCCGGTAAGCCCATTGCCACTTGTATTCAAATTTGGCTTCATCCTTTGGTTCGTAGTTAGCCGTATCGAGGTAGTTGACTCCCGCTTCGAGGCAGGCATCCATGATGGTAAGATCCTGGTAGGGCAGTGCCACGTTAATCACCAGTTCCGGTTTGAACTCGTTGAAAAGGGATACCAGTTCCGGTACATTGTCGGCGTCCACCCGCGCTGTTTTGATCTCCACTCCAGTCCGGCGTTTCACATCTTCGGCAATGGCGTCACATTTGCTTTTGGTGCGACTGGCCAGCATGATATCGCTGAATACTTCGTTATTCTGTGCCACTTTGTTGGCAACAACTGTTCCCACGCCACCGGCACCAATGATCAGTACTTTTCCCATGTTAATTTTTATTTTTCAATGAATCGTTTGTACAAATATACAATGAATCCCCGAATCAGGAGAGAAATAGATTTAAAAAAGGCTTTGGAGAAAGCGTTAAAAAGGTTAACTTTGTAAACATGGTAACCAAAAAAGATCGCCATCCCTATGAATGAAGACAATATTGAACATATATCCCGTTCAACCAATGCTATCAGTGAGTGGTCAATAGAACTTCTTAAAAATATTGGAGTATCCGATAACTGGGTGAAATATATCAACCTCATTTTTCTTCTATTTGTGGTTGTTTTTCTTGTATTTATAGTGCAGTACGTTACCCGGATTATTCTTCAGACCATTCTGAATCGCTCGGCCAGGATATCGAAAGCCATTTTTCTGGAGAATCTTTCCAAACGACGTTTCCCTCATTTTCTGGCAATGATTGTTCCCTTCAGCCTGGTGAAAGGGTCGATATCCATTATTTTTGACCAGTTTCCCAAAACAATGCAGTTCATGGATAAGCTGGCCGATATCTACCTGATATTTTATGTGATCTGGCTGATTATGTCGGTATTGAATGCCTTATCCGATACGCTGCGTATAAAGCCCAGCCTGAAAGACAAACCACTGGACAGCTATGTGCAGGTGGTAAAGATCATCTTTTATATCATCGGATTTATCATTCTTTTTTCAATCCTTACAGGACAGAACCCTACCGCCATCATCACCGGCCTTGGTGCAGCCTCTGCCATCCTGATGCTTATCTTTAAAGACACCATCCTGGGTTTTGTGGCCAGCCTGCAGGTCTCGGCGAACGACATGGTACGCATCGGCGACTGGATTACCATGCCCAAATATGGTGCCGACGGGGATGTGGTACAGATTACACTTACCACGGTGAAGATCCGTAATTTCGATAAGACCATCACCACCATCCCGCCCTATTCTCTTGTTTCAGACTCCTTTCAGAACTGGCGCGGCATGGTTGATACGGGTGGAAGACGTTTAAAAAGATCCGTTTTTGTCAAGCAATCCACTATCCGTTTTATTCGTGAAGATGAAATTAGGGGACTGGAAAAGATTCAATATATTTCAGATTATATCCGTAAAAGGACAACGGAGATCAACGATTATAACAGCCGTACGGGTGCCGATAAGTCGCTACTTATCAATGGCCGGAACCTTACCAACATGGGGCTTTACAGGCATTATATAGATAATTATCTGCGTCATCATCCCGATGTACACAAAGAAATGCTTTTGATTGTCAGACAGTTGCAGCCCACCTCCAAGGGGTTGCCGCTGGAGCTTTATTTCTTCACTTCCACAACAAACTGGGTACGGTATGAAGAGATTGTTTCGGATGTATTTGACCATATTACGGCTGCTGCCGGATATTTCGATCTGGAACTTTACGAAGATCTTTCTAATCCTGTAACAGCCTCCTTGTTAGGTGATTAATCGAGGTGTCAGGAACTTCGTATAAAGGAACATCATTACATTCACAAACAGGATTCATCTTCAAAAGGAGAAATTGAACTTCATTTGAATTTAATTATTTACCTTTGCATTCGAAAACCTGAGTAAGGAAATTAAAAGCAGGTAAATTCAGTATGGAGTATGCATAATTATCACAGTTAGTATGGGTTCCGACAGATCCCGACGGATGCATTTCCAATAAGTATAAAGAAAAAATGAAAAGATTGTATAGTATTTTTACGGGTACGGGCAGTTATGTACCAGCCAGACAAATTAGAAATGATCATTTTCATGCGTACGAGTTTTATGACTCGACGGGAAATAAACTGACCACCCCCAACGAGGAGATCACCCGTAAATTTGAAGAGATCACTACCATTGCCGAGCGGCGTTATGCCGGAGATGATCAGGTGACTTCCGACCTGGCCCTCGTGGCTTCAGAGAGAGCTCTGGAGGCTGCTGGTGTGGACAGGGAGGAGCTTGATTACATCATCTTTGCACATAATTTTGGCGAAACAAAGGTCGATAATGTCCGTATGGATATGTTGCCGACGATGGCTGCTCGCCTTAAAAGTAAACTGAAAATTGAAAATCCGTCGGCAGTGGCATACGATGTACTTTACGGTTGCCCGGGATGGGTACAGGCGGTGATTCAGGCCGACTATTACATTCGTTCCGGCGATGCGAAAAAGATTCTGGTCGTGGGTGCAGACGTGTTGTCGCGTGTGGCCGATCCGCACGACCGGGACAGCATGATCTATGCCGATGGAGCCGGAGCCGCCATCATGGAGGCCCGCGAGAGCGATGAACCTGTGGGTGTCATAGGCCACAACTCGCGCAGCGACGCCGTGCATTATGTGAACATGCTGCATATGGGATACTCCTATAATCCCAAACTTGCAGAAAAGAAAGATTATTACCTGAAAATGAATGGCCGTCGTTTGTATCAGTACGCACTGGAGAATGTGCCAAAGGCAATTAAGGCTGGCCTCGACAAGCTGAACCTGCATATTTCCAATGTCAGTAAAGTGCTTCTGCACCAGGCAAACGGTAAAATGGACGATGCCATTTTGCAACGCCTGTTTAAACTGTATAATATAAATGAGGTGTCTGAAACCATCATGCCCATGACCATCTCATGGCTGGGTAACTCTTCGGTGGCCACCGTGCCCACACTGCTGGATATCATTACCCGCAAGGAAATGGCGGGTCATGACTTGAAGTCCGGTGATCACGTGGTGCTGGCTTCCGTAGGTGCCGGAATGAATATCAACAGTATTGTTTACAGGATTCCCTGAAATACTTTTTACCGGATACTTGCCCCTTGCTTACCAGCAGGGGGTTTTTTATTTTTCCCCGGACAGGTATAGCCTGTAAACATTGGTTTCACGCTGTTCGAAGCCCAGCTTCTGGTATAGCCTGTTGGCGGCTCCCCGTGATGGAGCCGATGTAAGATCTACTTTCCGAGCTCCTTTGTCACGGGCAATATGGAGTGCATGACATAATAGGGCAGTGGCAACTCCTTTTCCCCGGAAGCTCTCGTTTACGATTACATCTTCAATCCATACCTTCAAACCGGATGGAATTTGGTAGAAAACGAGTGTGAGTGTTCCCATCACTTCATCACCCTCGGTAGCGACAAAAAGATGGGTATTCTCCGAGCGGATCACCCTTTCCAGTTCTTCCAGTGAGGGGTATTCTTTCCTGCCGGTCAGTTGGGGTACCAGTTTGCTGAAAGCACGTGTGACGTTTTCATTTACCTGTGTTATTCTGTTGATATCCATATGTATCGTTTTAGCTTACATGATATCCCTGGCTATTTAATTCCGACGCGCGGAACAGGGTGTACAGTTCCTTGTGCAACGGATAATCCCAGCAGCCCAGGCTATGGAAAATATCTCCCCCGAAACCCGATTTAAATTTGTACAATCCATATAAAGGATGTTGCGGATCGGGGGAAGGAGAAACGCCAAACATGTCGTACTCGGTACACCCTGCTGCCTTCGACCGGCATATTGCCTCCCATTGCAATGCATATGTGGCCATAAGATTCCGTCCGGCACTGGAAGAGGCACCGTAAAGATAGGATCCCCTGTTTTTTGTGATTACCAGAAACATGGCGGCCAGCGGCCTGCCGTCTTTCTCTGCTACCAGCAGGCTTACCTCTGCCGGTGAGCGCGTGTCATCCGCGCGGGCGGTCAGCACTGCCTGAAAGTGCTTCATGTCGTTGAGTAGTATGTGATTTCTGGCTGCCGTCTCCTTGTAAAGTTCATACCAGACATCGATTCCCTCCAGTCCAATTGTTTTTACGATGATTCCTTTGCGACGGGACAAGCCGATGTTGTATCGTGTCTTGGGTTTCATTCTTTTGAGAAGGGTATCGGTATCGTATGTCAAATTAAGATAGACTGTATTTGCCGGCAGGATATTTGAAAAGGCTTTTTTGAAATTCCAATGCTGCGTGTTGAAATTAAAACGGAACTCCTGCGCCGGACTGTCGGGCTCACCTTTCCAGATACCGTGCTCATCGAAGTGATCTTTTTCCTTGGCCCACCACGATTCCCAACATAGGTCGTATCGGATCAGGATACAGCTTTTGGGGAGATGCGATCGCAAGGATTCGGAAAGTTCCTCCAGAAACATACCCTGAAACTCATCGGCAGGCTCCAGCTCGGGCCCGTACGGGACATAAGCCACCGAATGGTGTCTGTTTATCTGCTGTAACACAATTAGCAGATCGGAAGAGAGTGTTGACCGGTCATCGGTTACTCCGTAGAGAGCCGACCTTCTTGAATTAAAATTGACAGCGATGGTGTTTGTGCCCAGTGACTTTTTTACGGCCGACCAGAATGCAGTTTGTTGTAATATGGGGGTAGCGTAAAGCTCTTCAACCTCTTTTTTATGGACGTTTGATAGCATTTCGTTTTATTTTGACCTGCAAAGATAGCCGAAATAAACAGTGTAAACAAAAGGAGATCATCGGAATAATATTATTTACTTTCGCTGATGCGCCTAACCTCTTCCAGTACCAGCGGGAAAGCAGGGTAGGTCATGCCGTGGCCGTATCCCTGCAGCTCCAGCAGACGCGTCTGCCTGTGTCCCGCCACCTTCATCATACGGGCCATGTAGGCATTCTCTTCATAACGGCCGAGCATCTCCTGTTCGCGGTCTCCGGTGATCAGCAACAGGGGGGGAGCATCAGGACGGACATGGTAGAGAGGGGCATACTGATCCACGAGAGGATGGGTATCTTTCATCCCGTATTCTTTCCGGATAGAAAAATGGGTGATGGTCTGGCCACTCAGGGGGATGAGGCCGGCAATACTGTCGGCGTCGATGTCGTGTGTAGCAAGATAATGCTTGTCGAGCCCGACCATCATTGCCAGGTAACCACCGGCGGAATGGCCCGACACAAAGATTCGGGATGCATCACCTCCCAGTTCTTCGATATGCCGGAATACCCAGGCTACCGCTGCCGCAGCATCTTCGATATAGGCAGGAGCTCTAACCTGTGGGTCAAGTCGATAGTTTACACCCACGATGCAGATCCCCTCATTTTTGAGCGCTTCGGGCAATTCCTTGTTTCCGCCGGTGAGTCCTCCACCATGAAACCAGACGATTGTGGCAAACTCCTTTTTCTTGGCCGGAAAATAGATGTCGAGCCGGCACCGTTCGTTGATATAACGGTCCTTCTGACGGATATCTTCCCGGTAATAGGGTATATCGGTGAGGGTCTTGTAATCGGCGTTCTGTGCCACCGATATGGGGGTAGTGCCCAGGAGGAAAAGTAAGATAAGTAATGATTCAGATGCTCGTTTCATTGAAAATTGAAAATTGAAAAGTCAGAAAACCCAGTTCCCGTCTCTTCGTGGGATTACGGGCTGGCCACTCTTGCAGAAATCGTGCCTCACATCCTCCTCCGAAGCGTTCATATCCCATTGCATGGTCTGATAAACGATGTTATTTTCCCATTTGGTGGGTGACTTGCCTGATATGGTGAAAATATCACATCCAGTCAGTAACGAAATAGACAGGAGAAGGAAAGCGATGGGCGGCACGCTTGTTTTCATCCGCTGTATTATTTTTAAAATCAGAACGCATCGGGTTCAGCCTTTGCCGCTGTTGCGGAGACACTTCGGAAATCGCTATCAAAATGGGTCAGGAGCATTTCAATGAGTTTGGCGTGATAAGCGGTATATAATCGCGATGTGATATGTCTTCTGTCCTTTCTTTTTATAAGTCCAAATCGCAATTGATTCTCATCTACCCATATCTGGGGTTTGAAAAATGCTTCGTTTCTCCACATAAGCGTACCATATGTGAGACGCCCGTCGACTGTGCGTACCCATTTTTCGGCCTTCCTGGTGTCTATCGCTTCATAAATCCTGTCGAGCAGGAGATCAGGGTTGTCGGTATGTATAATAATTGCCATTTTTGTTTTATTGTGCGTTCTTATAACTTTCTATGGCTTGTTTTACCGATCCATGGAGAAGCAGTAGATTTTTTGCCTGTTCGTAATTGAGTGAAAGTTCGTCAACGATCATTCGTGTACCCCTGTCCACCAGCTTTTGGTTGGTGAGCTGCATGTTCACCATGCGGTTTCCTTTTATCCTGCCCAGCTTGATCATGGTGGCGGTGGTGATCATGTTCAGGACCATCTTCTGTGCAGTACCCGATTTCATGCGGGTGCTGCCGGTAACATATTCGGGACCCACGATCGGTTCAATTTTTATCTCTGCCTCTGCCGCTACCGGCGAGCCCGGATTGCAGCTGATGGCGGCTGTGAGTATGCCCTTTTCCCGTGCCCGGCGCAATGCTCCAATTACATAGGGTGTGGTACCCGAAGCTGCAATTCCCACAAGCACGTCATTTTGATTGATCTTGTGTGCCATGAGTTCTTCCCACCCCTTGTCCATATCATCTTCCGCAGCCTCCACCGGATTGCGTAGGGCTCTGTCGCCGCCGGCAATCAGACCAATCACGTAGCTGTCCGGCATACCGAATGTAGGGGGAATCTCCGATGCGTCGAGCACACCCAGCCTGCCGCTAGTACCCGCCCCTATATAAAAAAGTCTTCCCCCGCGCCGCATCTTTTCCACGATGCCGGTCACCAGCTTCTCTATCTCCGGGATTGTCTTTTCCACTGCCTGCGCTACTTTCCTGTCTTCTCTATTGATTTCTGTAAGTATTTCCGAAACAGACTTCTGTTCCAGATTCTCATAGATCGACGCTTGTTCAGTTATTTTGATGAGTGTCATATGAAAGATGAAAGTTCAATGTTTTACTGTTTGAATAAAACAGGGTTTGGGTATCAACGAGACGTAACCGGATAATGATAACGAATCAGCCCCGGTATGGGCGATTGGGTTATCTTTCCGGTCACAACACCTTTTTGCTGAGCAACCTCCTTCAATAGATCGGAATAATGCCAGGCGATTGATCCCACAAAATTAACCTTATTTTTTTGATAATCATACTGCATCACGTTTCTCTCTAAGAAATCGGAAAAACTTCCAGTTACAATATGGCGAATATGCTGTTCGTTGATATGTTTAAGCAGAAAGGGCGAGAGGCTGGCCAGAAAACGGCTTGGGAAGGGGTGTCTGTACACCCTGTCGATGATAAGTGAAGGTGTTAGCCCGTATTCATCCAATAATTCTTCTTTTAATCCGGCAGGCAACTGATTTTTCAACGCATCACTCACCAGTTGTTTTCCTAATGAAGCTCCGCTTCCTTCATCGCCCAGAATAAACCCAAGCGGTGATATCTGCTTCACTATCCTCTCTCCGTCCCATTCACACGAGTTACTACCGGTACCGAGGATGCAGGCGATACCCGGCTCATGTCCGCAGAGGCTGTGTGCTGCCGCTATCAGGTCACTGTACACATGGATTGCATTGATGGAAAACGACTGTTGAATAGCGTTTCTGACAAGGGGGATTTTTTCGGGAATACATCCTGTACCGTAGAAATGTATGGCCGAAAGAGGTATATTCTCCAGATTCGGGAATACATGTTGTTTTATCTCCTCAGCGATTTCAACCTCTGTCTGGTATACCGGACTGATTCCCTTCGCCGAAAACCTTTGCAGAATCTCTCCTTCCCTTGTGAGGCACCAGTCGGTTTTGGTGGCGCCGCTGTCTGCGATCAGTATGTTTTCTTTTGATTCCGGATAATCCATATAGTTTGATTTTTTTTCGGTGTTTGCCACTGTCACTTATTTATTCATCTTTTGCAAGCTACATTCCACTGCTCGGCATACTTGTATAAGCTTGGTTATCTATAATTTGATATAAATATTTTTTTTGTAGAGGATATATCCAAACAGCCAGCAGACGGTGACAAACAGCAGTGCGTAGAGCAGCGATCCAAAATAGTTACCTGCCCAGGGTTGAATCAATACGCTGTAGGTAAATGATTTTATCGAGATGGTTTCTCCCTGCCAGGCAAAACGGATGTTGCCAACCAGGTTGGCGAGCACACCGGCGAACACGTATACAATGAGCGGGTTGACTCCGAAAGCATGGAAGAAGCGGCTCCATTTTTCCTTTTTGTGGATGTCGATGATCCAGATCAGCAACCCCAGCAGTTGTGCTGCAAAGCCCGTGGTCACCAGTACAAAAGTAGGACTCCATATTTTCTTGTTGATGGGACATCCGTATTGTAAAAGCAGGCCCGAGAAAGCCAGGATGGTACCCCATATCAGTAGTTTCTCCACCCGAGTGTGGTTATCCCTGTTTTCCACAATCAGTTTTCCGGAAAGAAAGCCAATGAGCACATGGGCAATGGAGGGGATGGTACTGAGTAACCCTTCGGGATCGAGCGCGATGCGAACTCCCTCCGGTGTGGTGTCTTTGTACATGTGTGCCGGTCCCCAAAGCGCTTTGTCCACGACGGCTATGATATTTTCTTCCGACATTTCAAATCCTTTTCCGAAGCGAAGAATCAGATAATATCCCCCCAGCAGGATGGCGATGATCCAGGGCAGCTGTTTGTCCTTTGCCAGCAGTGCAATGAGGGCTGCAAAACCGTAGGCCAGTGCCAGTCGTTGCAGTACCCCCAGGATGCGGAGGGTGTCGAAATGGGAGGCAGCCATGCCGAACGATTCTCCCGCAGCGAGACCTCGCATGAGTTGCCCGAACCATCCTAATGCCAGTCCAATCACAAAAATAAGCAGGGTGCGGCGCACTACTTTCCAGACCGCAGCCCTGGTGGGTGCAAAGTTGAATTTGCGTAATGACATGAAGGTGGAGACCCCCATGATAAACATGAAGAAGGGAAAAACCAGGTCGGTGGGTGTCAGCCCGTGCCAGTGGGCGTGCTTCAGCGGGGCATAGGCATAGTTCCATGAACCTGCATTGTTGACCATGATCATGCCGGCAATGGTAATACCCCTGAGGATGTCGAGCGACAATAAACGGTTGCTTTGCGATGTTGTTGTAAGTTTATTCATGTTTTTTTCTGGAACTGTATATGGGTTGTAATTCATTGTTTTCATTGGTGGTTGACCGCGTTTCAATTTAGCGGTAAAGATAATACTTCTTCGACAATTTTCGGAATGCTTCCTCGTCTTTGGTCCAGTAGCTTTTGATGTCATCGAACCGGTGATTTTTGGAAAATGCCAGCCTGATAAAATCGCTTCCGCTCACCTTGTCGAACATGTCGAAACGATTTTCGGGCGCATGATCAAATACCTTGTGGTCGGGATAGAGCTGCGCAGCCGCCTCCATCACATGAAACTGGATATCCGACAGCCGTGCTTTGGAAAAGTCGGTCAGATATATCTGTACCCCCTGCAGGTTCTTTCCCTGCCCCACCGAATAGTAGGGTTTCAGGTGCATGGGGCGAAAACTGATTCCGGGGATTCTTTTCGCATTCAATGCTCCAGCAAATTCATCCGCATTGATCCACTCTGCAGCAAACATTTCAAACGGGAGGGTATATCCCACGCCGATGGACATGTAACCCAGTTCACCCAGTATACCCGAAACAGGGTAAAAATAAGCCGAGTGTGCAAAAGGAATATGGGGTGATGTGGGCACCCAAGGTAGGCCGGTATCTTCGAAATTCATCTTCCGACGCCATTTTTTCATTTTCACCACCGTCAGCTTGCAAGGTTGCCTATTCATTCGTTCGCCATTGATCATCTCCGCCAGCTCGCCGCAGGTGAGGCCATACAGATAGGGGATTTTGAGCTGGCTGACAAATGAAATGAATCCTTCCTCCACCAGGTTGCCTTCTACCTTAAGCCCACCCAGCGGGTTGGGTCTGTCCAGCACCACAAACTCGATGTCGTTTTCCGCCGCAGCCTGCATAGCCAGATACATCGTGGAGATGTAGGTATAGGATCGGCAGCCGATGTCCTGGATGTCGTATACCAGTACATCCACGCCTTCCAACATTTCCGGTGTGGGTTTACGGGTCGCTCCGTAGATTGAGAATACGGGCACGCCCGTGTTGGGATCGGTGAAAGAATCAATTTTATCACCGGCATGCACATCACCGCGCACACCATGTTCCGGCCCGTAAAGTGCCACCAGCGTTACCCCGGGCGCTTCGTGCAGAATGTCGATGGTCGACCTCAGATGGTTGTCCACACCGGTTGGGTTGGTGATCAGTCCGACCCTTTTGCCCTGCAGTATCCGAAATCCGGATTCCTTCAGCACTTCTAAGCCGGTGCTGATACGTATTTTTTGGGCTGAGGCCTCCGTGCTGAAAGTGATACCCGAAATAAACAGCACACCGATAAAAAGTAACTTTCCGTATGATATGTTTGTAGCCATAAACTGACATTTTGTAATTGTTTTTTACCCGTTAGCCTCTTTTTTCGATCTGCCAAAGTCGGTGTCTACCTTCATGAAAGGGATCAGCAACAGGGTAGGGATGGCAGCCAGCATGATAAAGACAAAGAAATGCTGGTAACCCAGCTGCTCTTGTATCCAACCGGCAGCCATCCCGGGGAGCATCATTCCCAGAGCCATGAATCCTGTACAGATGGAATAATGGGCTGTTTTGTGTTCACCCTGTGAGAAGTAAATCAGATACAACATATACGCTGTAAACCCAAATCCATATCCAAATTGTTCGGTAGCCACGGCTGCATTTATCCAGAGTAAGCTTTCGGGTTGATAAAATGCCAGCAGCAGGTAAGCTACATGGGGCAGGGTGATGGTCAGTGCCATGGGCCATAGCCATCGTTTGAGTCCCTGCCGCGATGCGACAATACCGCCGATGATGCCCCCCAGTGTGAGGGCGATCACACCCACTGTGCCGTAGGTAATACCCACCTCCGACGTGCTCAGCCCCAGTCCTCCCACTTCGCGGCCATCAAGCAGAAACGGCGAAGCAAGTTTAATCAGCATGGATTCTGACAGCCTGTAGAGTAACATAAAGGCGATGGCCAGTCCGATACCTTTTTTCGTAAAAAAAGATTTGAAGGTATTGCCAAATTCAGCCATTACATCTTTGAACGTATGTGCTGCCTTGCCACTATCGGCAGGCGGGTAGGGAAGTACAAAGCGATGGTAAACAAAAAAGAGCAGGAAGAGACCGGCGAGAATAAAGAAGGTGATGCTCCAGGCAAAAGGGATTCTGCCGGTCGTTTTTTCCAGAAATCCCGCCAGGATAATCAGCAGTCCCTGTCCGGTGATTGAGGCCAGGCGGTAGAAGGTACTGCGGATTCCCACGAAAAATGATTGCTGTGAATCGTCGAGTGCCAGCATATAAAAGCCGTCGGCGGCAATGTCGTGCGTGGCTGAGCTGAAGGCCATCAGCCAGAAGAAAGCCAGCGATGCCTGCAGGTAGAACGGTGTGGGGAGGGTAAAGGCAACCCCCGCCAGGCCGGCGCCAATCAGCAGTTGCATGGAGACGATCCACCATCGTTTGGTCTTCAGGATATCCACAAACGGGCTCCAGAAGGGTTTGATCACCCAGGGAAGGTATAACCAGCTTGTGTAGAGGGCAATTTCTGTGTTGGAAAGGCCAAAACGTTTGTACATGATCACCGAGACGGTCATCACGGCCACATAGGGCAATCCCTCCGCAAAATAGAGGGTAGGTATCCATGCCCAGGGGTTGCGGAATGTGACTTTCTTTTGTTTATTCATATTTTTTTGTGATGCGTGAGTCGTTTTATTTTTTTGTCAATAATAGTGAACCAATTTAGTCTGCGGGAAATAGTGCGTTAATATCTGATCATGGTGATATCCCTTTTCTGCCATCATGGCTGCACCTATCTGGCAGAGACCCACGCCGTGACCCCAGCCGGCACCGGTGAGTGTGAACTGTTGTGGGATTCCCTCGTCGTTTTCTTCTTCCGCGTCCACCACAAATGCGGCACTGTGGAGGTGTGATGGAGAGAGGGTGCGACGTATTTCCAGTTCTTTGCCGATGGTCATCACGCGCCTGGTACCCATAATCTTCAGTCGGATGATACGGCCCGAGATACCCCGCTCCAGCGGTTCCAGGGCGATGATTTCGCCATAATCGATGCCGGAACGTTCCTTGATAAGGGTGTTCAGTTCGCTTTGTGCGTAAACCACCTTCCAACGGTAGAAGTCGGCTGTCTCCCGGTCGTAATCGTTCAGTACCTGCCTGAGTATGTCTGCGTCGCCGGTATTGCAGAAGGCGTGAGGGGAGGAGAGAATCCATTCCCGGGCATTCTCCTCCACGGTCAAGTCGGGCAGGGGAGTATGTTCTGTGTAATCGGGCTTTCCCACGAGGTATGGATGCGGGATGGGCTCCCACACGTTTTCGAATGTTTCCGTCACGCCGCCGCAGCATTTCGAGAAACGGGCGTCGCAGATGGCGTCACCGTAGGTGATCACCTCTCCCCGGGTTTCATCGATTGCCTGGTTCACCCGTGCGGTTGTTTGTCGCGTGATTCCCTGGTAGCGTTGACAATGGTCATCGGCACAGACATCGAACAGGGCATGGTCTTCTCGGTCGTACCAGCGGACAATCTGATCGGCCGATACAAACGAGGTTTTGTAGTCACCCCTGATCTCCTTGTTTTTTTGAATCTGTGCCAGCAGCCAGCTTCGGGAGATCACGGCGTGTGTCTTCAGCAGCTCTTCGGAGCTTGTGGCACTCATCTCGGAGGAGATCACACTCTTGAGGTAATCTTCGAGGGAGACGATGTTGATGGCGGTGATGCCCCTCTTTCCGCAGTTGAACTTCAACCCGCCCTGGAAACACTGGTTTTCTTTGCGTTCCCAGTGAAAACCGACGCCAATCACCACATCTCTCAGTTCGAACGAGTCATCGTGCAACTGATCCGATTCAAAAATTATCTCCGGGTAGGTTTCTCCGTTGAAGAGGATCATCCCGTCGGCCATTCTCACCAAATAATCGCCCCGGGGGACCGGTTTCCCTCCCAGTTTGTAGTCGGTGAGCAGGGTAAAGCTGATCTCGGGCTGCTCCTGGATGATTCCCACATGGATGAGCGGTTCCCTTATTTCAATTTCTTTCTCGCCTGTAGTTCCCATGTTCTGATTCTGTCTTTATAGAGGTTGTGTCCGTTCATTTTCATGATGTCGAGTGAGGCATCTGAGTTATCTTCCCAGCGGCGGCAGAGGTAGAGTACATCGTAGATGCGGCCGATCTGGTAGTACCGGGAGATGTTCAGTCCCAGTGCGTAATCCTCGCCATAGCTGGTGTTGGGCACCTTGATCTCCCGTAGTACCGGGGTATAGAAGGCACGTGGCGCACCCAGGCCGTTGATGCGCAGGGCATTGTTTCTGCCGTTGTCGGGTGTCCACTCCCGGTGATCGATGATGCCGGGGGGGATCATCTCCATGTTGAAGTTGGTCATCTGGTAGGTCCCCACCACCATGGCGCACTGTTGTTCGTAGAAGGCATTCACGATCTTCTGTAACGTATCCACGCCGCTGTAGACGTCGTCGCTATCGAGCTGTATGGCAAACTTTCCGCACTGTGCGTGGTGTACGCCCACGTTCCAGCAGCCGCCGATGCCCAGGTCGTCCCTCTCCGGAATGAGATGGATCAGGTGTCCATCACTTTTGAACTCGTCGATGGCTTCCGTGGTACCGTCGGTGGAGTGATTGTCGATGATAATCAGGTTAAAGGGAAAGTTTGTTTCTTGTTTGAGCACCGAGGCGATGGCATCACGGATGGTCTTGATACGGTTGCGTACCGGAATGATGACTGATGCCTCCACGGCAAAGTTGCCCTTGTCGAATTCAATGCTTTTGAATCGGGGTTCCAGCCAGGCACCCACATCTTTTAGATGTTGGGTGCAGGCCTTCTCCATCTCCAGTTGCAGCTGTCTGTTTTTTGGGTCCACATAATCGAATATCTTCTGGCCAGATACCCGGGTATCATTCTCAATCTCGGTGTAGAGGTACTCGTTGATGTGTACCAGCGGATGCTTTTGGGATACTTTTAGCCGGAGATCGTACAGTCCTGCGAATTGGTATGTTTCGTTTTTTATCCGCTTTACCGCCTTTTTCAGTGCCAAGGTGTTGTAACACAGCAATGAGCCAAAGTTGAAATCGTCGCGCAGACTGCCCTCCTGGTAGTCGATGACCGGATGGCTTTTCTTTTCACCGCCCACGACGGCATGATAATCGGCATAGACCATGCCGGCAGCCGAGTCTTCTGCAATGCGGATCATCCGTTCCAGGGCGAAATAACCCGGTTTCAACATGGTGGACTTCAGATAGATCAGCGTGTAGTCGCCTTTCGATTTCTGCGCTATCTTCCTCACCGTGTCACTGCTCTGAAGTGTATCTATGGCGATGTTTTTACATCCCTTTATCTTGGCTGTGATGCCGGCAGGTGTCAGCAGCCATATCTTGGTTACGGCTTCAGATTGTTTGAGTTCCTCTACCGTTTTCATGGCTTGCTCCGGCTCAGAGTAGAGGATAAAAGCTTCTATTGTTTTCATAAATTTGGTTTTTAGCGTTCAGCTATCAGCGTTCAGCAATCAGGAGTCAGCGTTCAGCTTTTTTGGTGTAATCGTTGCGGATGCAGCGGTTTGCAAGTGAGCTTTTAGCTTTTGGCGTCCTTATTCAAATGCTGTTACTATATTTCTGACTAACTCATTTCGTTTTTCCTGTTCTTTTACTGCTTCTATGGGAAATCCGAGGATGCAGGTACTGTATTTTTCACCCTTGTAGAGTACGCCTGCGCTCAGATTGTTCTCCGCGTAGCGGAAGATGGTGAATGCATTTTTGTCGGCCGGCTCCAGTGCATCGGGATTTTCCACTACGTAGCTTTCGCTGTTCAGCTCGTTGTAGTATCTGTAATTGCCTTGTATTGCCGAAAAAGGCGAAGGTACCACTTTAATCTGTCCGGTTATTGCACCATGACTGTTGCGCCATTTGTATTTGAGGATCTGTTCTGCCCACTGCCTGTCTTCTTTCGTGGCGCGGGGATTGTTCCACAGATCGGTACCGACGAAGGCGCCGCTCACAATAATATTTCCGCCGCCCTGACAATAGTCGGTGATAGCCTGCTGTTGTTTCTTGGAAAATGTCTTGTATTTCGGTGGTTTTACTCCCCGGGCCACGCTCCATTCCCGTTGCTTGCCCAGAATCCAGTCCACCGTTTTATAATCTGTCAGGCTCACACTGCCGTTTTCTACTGTCTCAGCCGCAGCGGAGGCAAAAGAGTAACCTGCCGCCGCGAAGGCCTGCCCGTGAAGGAAGGGGTAATCGAATGTGTTGCCAGCGATGGCAGTAGTCTCGTAGTTCGCATGGCTGTCTCCGAACCCTGCGGCATCGTCGTCCATCCAGGGGATGACGCGCCGGAATTCGTTCATCTGTCCGATAAAATGGTGATCCGCCATGTAGGGAACGCCGTTATCCACGCTGCCAGCGAAGCCGGCAAGGCTGTCCTCAGAAGCAGTAAAGCTGAAAGGTGCGGAGATCCGGGTAAATCCGTTTACAATCAGTACTTCTCCTTTTTGCTTTGATCTGCGGCAGACAGAAAGTGTTTCGGAGGGGAAGCTACGTCCCCCCTCGTTGACAGCGACCACCTGAAAACTGTAGATGCTGTCTTTCTCTATGGATAAGACCAGGTTGTGGTCATTTACCACGATTCCATTGTCGAAACCTCTTCCGTTCATGCGGGTAAATACCATATACTTGGCGGGCATGGCTGTGGGCTCAGACGGATCCATTGCGGGTTGCCACTTAAGCTCGACTTCTGTTTCTCCGCTGAAACGGGTGGAGAACTCTTTCACCGGCAGCGGTTGTACCACGTAGGGGCGATTGTACTGGGTTGCGAGAAATTTCAGCATCCCCTTGTAAATGGAGCGGCTGACGATAAAGCGGAAGGTAGGGTCGAGCCCATAGCGCATATCGGCAAAGTTCTGATGCGACAGCAACTCCAGCAGCATGGTCGGCACATTGGGCATGCGTGCTTCGGCATAGGAGCGGTTCCAGAGGTGTCGCCGGGTCCAGTCCGGTTCAAAGTCGCGACGTATATCGTTCACAATCTCCTCCATCACCAGCTCGGAGAGGTCACGGGAAGCCCAGCGGGAATGTCCGTTTTCGAAGCGTTCGTTGTTGTGGTGTGTCATGTAAATACCGAGTGTACCCACAATGGTGTCTCCCCAGAAGGTGCCCGCATCGGTGTGGAAGGCAAATGCCAGGTCCACCGGGATATGGAGCCCCTCCTTTTTGGGCAGTACCGGCGATCCTCCCGCCAGCCAGTTTACCCAGGCACCCCGCGATGCATAGTCGTCGGTGTAGTCGTTCTTCCCCTCGGTACGGTTATATACTGTATCGGGCACCCCAGCCCACTGCATCCAGTATCGGGCACCTTCGGCATAACGGGGGTATCCGCTGATTTGCGGTGTGTAATGTATCTGTGAAACAAGAGTTTCTTTCTTTTTCGGGTCATCGGAGCTTTTGGTGTTCTCCGCTTCAAAGCCTCCCGGGTGGGGCATCCGGGCAATGTTGCCCATTCCTCCGCCAATTTTTACGGCATCGGCGGTGACAATGCGACCATTCCGGCTGCTTCTGTTGGAGAGAGTGATCTGGTGGCTCGTACCCTTTTCAAAGTCGAAATACCCCAGAAATATCCAGGTGCCGCCCCCCATCTGCTGGTTCACCCGGAAATCGGTTTTTCCTCCGGCATGATGGACGCTGTAAAGAGCATCGTCGCTGCTGTTTTTTAGCGTCTGATAGGAGACATAGACCCCATATTTCCCTTTCGCGGGAATATCGGGATGCCAGGTGGCGAGACTCTCTGCCCCGCGGTTTGTCGTCCGCGTCTGTCTGGTTGTTCCCATACGGAAAGGATTTTCGCCATCGAGATACATATCTCGGGGATTGGCAAAACCGGCTGTGCCGGTGTTGCTCCATGCCTCTTTTCCGTTTGTTTCCCTGTATGTAGAGCGGCTTCCGGGACTGTCATCGTTGTCAACAATTAATTCCGTTTTGTTGTAGTCTCTTTCCCGTGGAAGTAGTACGTTGGCGCCTGCATTTTCCAGCATGGGCACCAGGAAGGGAAGCACGTAGCTCTGTGTGTAGAGGTCCTCCACAGTCTGGAAGATGCGTGCCCGTTGCCACTCCCACCGTCCCAGTTTCTGTTCGTAGTACCATCCATGGCTTTGCCAGAGGGCGATGTGGTTATTTTGCAACCCCTTGTTGAAAGCACCGGTAGGAGCAGAGATGTCTGTCACCAGGGGGCTCTTTATTTTATGGGCAATGATCCTGTTTTTGTCGCGCTGTTTGTCTCTGTAAAAATTGGGCACCAGCAGACTGATCTCCATCTCGTCGGTGATAACGGCGATCTGGTATTTTTTTTGTTTTGCAGGCAGATGATACCGAACGCTATCGTAGATAAGCTGAACGGTATGTTCCCGCATGGGGAGATAGGAGAGTGACAGGCTGGCATGGAATACAATACGCTTTTTCCGGTCGTCCACCGCGATGCTGTCCACCGTCACTTTTCCCGACCGCATCAATGTTTCGTGGTATATGTTTGTGAATGATCTGCCCAGATTGTATTTCAGTGAATCCGGCTGAAAATCCTGAGAGAATAAAGCGAAGGCGAAGGCAAGCAAATAAGCGATAATTACGGATTTCTTCATTGGATACCGAACCTTTTGAAATTTGTGTTGGCTTTTACAAAAATAGAAAAAAAGGGTGAATTGTTTCAATCTTTCAACAATTCGTCTATCCTTATGAATTTATATTTCCTGCTTTTCAATTCGCTGATCAGTTCATCGAGATAGTTGTAAAATTTGTCGTCTCGTTTTGGATCGGTACCGATATGGATCAGGAGCATAAAACCATTCAGATTGTTCTGTTCTTCGTATCGTAAAATATTGTGATAGATTGTTTCAGACGAAAGGTAGCTTTTCATGCCCGGAGTTGTATAGTCGGCATTGGAGGTGGTGCCTGGCGTAAAATTCACTATTTGCACATCCATGGCTTTTGCCCAGTCACTGATCTCCCTATTATACCATTCAAAGGGTGGCATAAAAAAACGGGGGGACTCTATTTTTAGTCCGGCTTTTTTCATTGCCAGATAATTGTCATTCAGGTCTTTCTCAAATTCGGTACGCGAGATTCGAGTTGAATCGCGATATTGCCAGTCGGCATATAAGAGATGTTTGTCGGAATGTGGTCCCATATAATGGTCCTCCTTTTGAAGATTGCGTACAAGAGCAGGGTATTTCCTGTAAAAATCGCCTGTGAGGAAAAAAGCCCCTTTGATCTGGTGCTTGTTTAGTACCTCACGGATTACATGGGCCCCGTCGGCGTACTCATGACCTGTAAAAACAAGGGATAACTGTCTCACGGATACATCACCCCGCACGATGCCGCCTGCATCCTTTACGGGTTGCTTGGTACTCAGTGTTGATTTATTTATGGTTCTTGTTTGTTTTGCCCGTGCGCCCAGATAACCCAGATAATAAGTCAGAGACGCTGTCCCGTCCATTGTCGGTTCATTGGTGGAATAGTCGGCATAATCATCGTGATACACCACGTAATCGGACTGAAAGTCGGCATATTCATCTTCATTGGCCAGATAAATCCCGATCAGGTTGCTAAAAATAGTGTTGTATATGGGGCCGTCGACAATGCCTCCCGTGACCGGTATCTGGTGAAGATGGGTAAATGCCGAATGTGGATCGGACGGCGTATCGCCTTGTTGCGGGTATCCCACGATCATGGAGGTACCCCAGGGATTACATCCCAGGAGCCAGTCACGCATGGCGGTCTCGATTTCAAGGAAGGAATCATCTCCCGTAATTTCGTGATACAACCTGCATTGCGTGATAAAGGCTGTAGTGAGGTTGTTTGAACACCATATAAAGGGTATGCCATTCAGAAAAGCATCGCCTTCAGCCCGCTCTTTCATACGCTGCAATCCCGTTCTCATGTTACGTATAAACTCAGACTTTGCGCGCAGGTCGCTGTTTTGCGCCGCCAGGTGATAATTGGCGAGATTCACAAACGGGTACCACTGATAATGACGTGCCGAATCGGCTCCCATCCAGGGTGTCACAGGCTCCATCCTGCCATAGTTGATGGCTTGTGTCAGATATTCCTTTTTCCCCGAATTCCGATACATTTCCATGGCAGCCAACTGCATATCATCCGCCCAGTTGTCCTCTTCGTAAAAGTAAGGTGCGCCCCCGGGTGCTGTTTGTGAAACGCCCGAATTTTCAACCCCTTTGTGATAAGCCGCTTTCGCTTTCTGCTCCAGCATACCGGCAAATTCGGGATAGTATACTGCCAATAGTTGGGCACCCAGGGAAAATGAAGAAGCATATTTTCCTAAGGTGGAGGCCATGCCTGTACTTCTGTTTTTATATTTGAACAACCCCTGTGGCTTGGGGCTGACAAAATAGACGGGACGTGCTTTTCCCAATCCCCATCCATAGTCCACCTTCTGTTCGTTGGGCAGTGTAAAACCGACATGATCCCTGTCATCGGCCAGCTGATTGAAATAGGTGTCGGGATTTGGATTCATTTTGACGAGCCAGTCCAACCCCCACTTGGCTTCATCCAGAATATCGGGAATTCCATTGGAGCCTTCATCACCATTTGCATCGTACGCATCTGCGAATGATCCGGGATATTGGCTGTATGCGAAAAGCATCTGGTAGATCGCATTGGCAGAGGTGGTGACATATTGCAAGTAATCCGAGGCATCGTGCCATCCTCCTGTGGTGTTAAAATACAACCCATTGCGTTTGTCTTCGGGATCTCCCACCGAAATGGCATCGTGCACGTGACACGAATCTTTCAGGAAGGGATTGTATCCGCACCGTTGCTGACGCATGTATTGCAATGGGATTTCAGCTGCCCCGACATAGATATCGTTTCCGATGCGAAAAGGCATAGATTCCGTGTCGCCTGCTTTCAATATATAACTCCCCGGCTTTTTGAGTGCGGTGAAATTCAGCCGTGCCGATGATTCGAAGGCGTGCTGTCTTCCAGTTTGTCGGATATCCGTTTCCGAACCGGTAAAGAGTACCTCGCGGGTGGCAGGGTCAATTATCTGAAATGCACTCATGATCTCATTTCCTTTGCTGATCCAGACGGCCACTTTCACGTCGTCAATCAGGTAACCCACCTGATTGACCCGTATCCAGGAAGACTGGTTGTATGCTGCGGAGAAAATCAAAAAAAACAGCACAATTAAATTTATTCTTCTCAAAAAAAATAATTTAAACCGGTTATTCATTATAAGCTTTTTCTGATTTTGGTTTGTCATTCACGTGATCGATCCACGACCTCTATTTATTTTATCTCTATTGTCTCTGACGGTGCGCTCTCTTTGTTGTCCTTATTGATAGTTGTCACGCAATAAAATCCGGAAGCGTTTACCTGCACGCTGGTGGCGTTTGTCACCGACAAAACCACACCCTCTTTTGATATGTCGGGAAAGTGATAAACTATAGATCGTACGTCACCGGTAGCTTCCCATTTTAGTAGGTTTCCTTCAATTCTTAGATTTTGTGCCTTGGTGGGGGCGGGGGCTACTTCGCGCCCCAGGAACGGTATAACTGCGGGGTCCTTATAAATTGCAGCCAGTTTATCAGTGATATTTATTTTGTTAAACAGCACAAATCTGGCACTGTATAAAGCATTTCCCATCACCTTTTGATTCCTTCTTGTGAGTTCAAACTGTCTTTCCAGCTCGAGGCTCGACTGGAATGCTGAAGGTGCTGCAGGATCACCGAATTTGTAGTAACCGTGGCCAATCATCGGTGTAGCTTTGTAACTGTATTGAGTCCACCAGCTCAACCTCGATTGAAAGTCGTTATATTGATTCCCGATTTCCTGGTATAGCTGGGGCATTATCACGTCTATCCAGCCTTCACTACACCATTTTGTCACATCGGCAAAGAGGGTGTTTTTGTTATAATCGGGACTGGCTGCAGGTGAGATGGTAAAGATAACCTCCGGTTTATTAGTTACGATCACATCGTGTACGGCTTTAATTGCCTTGTCGACATTGTCACGTCTGAAATCTTCAATTTTTGTAAATCCGGTACCATATTTCTGGAAGTCTCCTGCATCTGAAATCATGACCCCTGCTGAGGACGGATCCGGATAAAAGTAATCATCGAAATGAATTCCATCCACATCATATTTTATGATCAGGTCTTTTACGATGTCAGACAATCTTTGCCGCACTTCCGGCAAAGCTGGATTGTATATCTGAATTTTTTCATGGCTGACCACCCATTCCGATTTTACTGATGTGTGCAATGGCGGGTAGGGTGTACCATTGTTGGCCCGCGTGGCTATGCGATAAGGATTCATCCAGGCATGGAATTCTAAATTTCTTGCATGCGCTTCATCAATCATATATTTCAACACGTCATACCCCGGGTCTTTGCCCCTTTCTCCCGTAATCGCAGAACTCCAGGGCTCGTAGGGTGAACTGTAAAATGCATCACCCATTGGTTTTATTTGTACAATGACTGCATTAATATTCAGCTCTCTGAACCGGTCGAGATATTGAAGATACTGATCCTTCTGTGCCTGAATTCCATATTTTCCCATTGGCCAGTCGAGCCCCCATGCCGTAGTGATCCAGACGGAGCGCATCTCTTTCCCGGGGAATATTAATTCTTTGGCTGGATCCGGGTTAGGTTTTGGCTCAATGTCATCAACATTTTTACTACATCCGCTCATGAATAAAGCAGTGATCAGTATAAAATAAGTGATTTTATTTTTTATGCTCATTGTCATTTCTTTTAGAATTGAAGTCCGCTGAACTTCAACGAAATTTGTGGGTAAAAAAAGAACCGGACCGGTGATATATTCATATTAAACTGTCCGGTTCTTTTGAATGGGTGAAGATTATTCGTCTAATTCTTTCACTGGGATTTCCAGCAGTGCAAATCCTGCATTATTGGATGCTGCATAAAGTAATAGTGACTTGTCTTTACCCGCTTCATCTTTGATGATGTGAAATCCTGTATTTGTTGCTGGAGAAGAATTCACACCCCCTCCTATAGAGTATTGATATATGGGTTTTTTATCCCCTTCTTCAAAAAGACGTAATGCGTCAATTGTGTTGCTTCCTTTGGTGATGTCATAGATGTATAACACGGCATTTCCCGAATACCGTGGAGCTGTAGCCATTATCAGGTATCTCTCTCCGTTAAAATTGAAGATACGGGCATCAGATCCTTGCACTGGCACTGAATTTTTATCCATTGCATAGAGTAATGCCGCACTGCTGTTCACCACCATGATGGGTGCATCGTAACCTGTTAGCAGATAATCATCAGTTTTTTCAACCCGGTTCATGCTCATGCAGAATGAAACTCCTGGTTGTGTAGGAAGGATTTTCACTTCAGTGATGGTGGTGAAGTTGGAGACTGTCAGGCGCATGATACTCGTCACAAGATTGTCACCAAAATATATAAATCCGTTTCCGTTTTCATCTATGTTGGTCGACATATTGTCGCCGTGACGTTTCCCTGCTCCTGGAATGGATGCCGGATCATTGTTAAATATCAGATCGGCAACGGCAGCCGGATCAGTCCAATGATAGATCTTCATGCCATAAAGTCCCGAGAGATTCGCAATATAACTGTGTCCGGCAATCTTACCACCTACGTTTACCGGGAACGTTCCACCCGAGACATTCGTGGGATTGAGCGGAATAGGATTGATTTCATATTTTTTCAAATCTTCCACTTTCAGAAGATGAGATCCTCCTTCGGCTCTGGTTACAATCAGTACATACTCACCATCGAATCCTGATCCCCTTGTCAGGTTGGATACAAATGCTGGATATACCGGATTGCCCAGATCATTCCCAGAGTAGTCGAAAATTTTCACCTTGCCAAAATCTGCTCCATACACAGGCACGTTGAGCCTGATCGTGACAAAATATTCTCTGAAACGCGGATCATTGACAACTTTGATCACAATGGTTTCGGCATCTTTTCCTTCTTCAAATTCAAACGTATAAGAATCTTTGTCGAGTTTGGCACCGGTTGACATCTCTGCCTCGAACCGAATGGCAGTAAGATCCGTATTGGGATCTAATCGTGGGAACCAGACAGTTTTGTTATTTTCGTTGATTCTTCCTTCCACCACAGTCTTTCCATCGGCACCGGCATTAAGAATCTTTATCGACTTCAATACCACTTCATTGGTTGATTCCATATTGGATGGAAAATCTTCCGAACATGAAGTGAAAGTAAGTAAAAATAAAGAAGAAATTATTAATCCTATGCCCGCTATGTGATATTTTATATTCATCATAATTCTGAATTTATTAATTGTTTAATTTTGCGGCCATCCTTCTGTCTGTTGCAAGAGATACCCTTTGCTGGCATAATCATCTATTTGCGTTTTGCCCACGGGTGACAGATAAGGATTCACATTTACCTGATTTATGAATGGTTGACGTCCGTTTGTTGCAGCACTTCTGTAAAAACCGACCATTTCTGAGTTGTTGCCGCCATTGAATGTTATTTCATCTCCATTGAGTTTTAGCACAGAGAATTTTCCAGCGTTGGCTGCTGTCAGTTCAGCAGGCAATTCTTTGGGGAAATTTACCCAGCCTCCATGAAGCAGATTAGGTTTGTGCATATCGGTGTCCATATAGTCCAATTTATACCAACGTTCCAGATCGGCAATGCGTGAATGTTCAAAAGCAAATTCCATTCTTCTTTCTCTTCTTATCTCCCAGATGAGTACGGGAACATCGGTGTCTCTCTCCGGATCTTCCGGCATTGCTGACAATAACAACGGGTTAGTTTTCATTACTCCCATGTCTATGGCTTCTGGCGCCACTGGTCTGTTTCTGATTTTGTTGATTGTCTTGTCGATATCGGCCTGATCCACTGCTGTACCTCCCAAAGTTGCCAATTCAGCCTTTGCTTCGATCCAATTGAGTAATACTTCTGCATACCGGAGCACTGGATAGTCGGTCCGGTTGTTTGTACTAGTAAATTCTACCGGGGGAGGGTTTCCGGCACCGACCGACAAGGCCACACTTCTGGGTAGGAATTTATTGATATACCAAAAAGATCCTTTGTTTCTGGAGGTTGGTTTATGATAGAAGGTTGCTTCCAATCTTGGGTCACGCGTTTTTATCATGTTTGCCAGTTCAAAGTTTTTGGCTCCGGTCATTTCTGAATTTTGCCATACATTTCCATCATTCAGGATAAATGATTTGATCAGATCGGTAGTCGGTCCGAAATTGATGGATTCAGAAAGGTTGTTGTTGGATGCTACACTGTGTGTTACACCTACACCGGGATCATAATGCCTGTATATGATGCAGTCCTTATTCCCTCTTAAATCTTCAGAGGTAAATAATGCCCTGAACTCGGTAACAATATCAAATTTGTTGCTGTTGATAATGTAATCCCCGGCTTCCAAAGCCAGTTCCAAAAATTTCTTTGCCTGATTGTTGTCTTCATAATAATATTTCTGCCAGCTACCTTCATACAGCGCGATTCTCGAAACGAATCCTGCAACCACATATCTGTTCACATTCATTTCTCCGTCATTCACTCTTACATTCTCCAGAGCATACTTTAAATCGTCATAAACGGCATTCATCACCTCATTACGAGGCGTTCTAGGCTTGTACAAATCATCCATGTCTGTATCAGATACCACATGATCGTAATAAGGCACGTCACCATAAGCGAAAACCAATTCTGAATATTTCATCGCTCTGAAAAATCTTCCAATACCCATCCAGTGTGCATATTGTTCAGTAGTTAATACATCGCTCATTTTGTTTTCAATTCTGTCGATCATGATGTTGATGGAGCGAAGCACCACCATGTTCCAGATTTGACTGTTGGGAACCGATCGGGTAAAATTTCCCTGATTGCCGTTGTGCACAATGTCGTCACTAAAGGTATATCCCATTAACGGAGAATAGGTGTTTGTCCATCCGGTACCGTATCCCATAAAAAAACCGGGATAGAATGTGGATCCGACTGTAAAACCGGGATAGAATTTGTTCGCATACAGCCTTACATTCTGCTCACTTGTCCAAGCAGTTTCGTCGTTTGCTTTTGTCAAAGGAGGTCTGTCAAGAAAATCTTCACATCCGGATAAAAGCAGATAAATGCCAATTAAAAGCAGTATATATTTGTTTTTTTTCATCTTTTTTATTGTTATAAACTAACCTGAATACCAACTGATGCAGACTTAAAAGTAGGATTGGATGTACCTGTACGGCCCAAGTTGTAGTTGCCGCCGGAATAAAGCATTGAATGACCTGAAATTGCTTCCGGATCAATGGGTAATCCTCTTAAATTGTCGAATGTCACAAAGTTTTCAAGGGAAAGGTATATTCGCACGTTCGAAAGGTATAACTGTTGCAGCATATTTTGAGGCAAAGTATAACCCAGGGTCACATTTTTTAATTTCAAATATGCCATGTCCAGCATGTAGCGGGATTGTTTTCTCATGACAAATCCCTCGTTGGCACCACTCAAGTTCCAGGCTCTTGGATAAAAGGCGTCGGTACGATCTTCCTTCCAGAAATTTTCTGCAATAGCCTGAGGCATTGCTCCATCTTTTACATGGTACCCTGGAATTGCCAGCTGGCCGGATCCCCAGATGCTTCTTTTCCCAACTCCCTGAAAGAATACCTGTGCGTCAAAACCTTTATAATCTCCTCCCAGTCGAAATCCAAACTCATAACGAGGAGTGGAGTTACCTATGACAACCTGGTCTCCGGGATCGCCGAAAGTATTTTTACCGGGTGTGATGTATCCATCGCCATTCACATCTACAAATTTTACATCTCCCGGACTCACCAGCAGCACCTGATTCCCGTCTTCAAAATAAGTCTGGTACACCGGATTATTTCCCGCAAGCATATTTGTAACCTTGGCTGTCCCTTCCCAAATAATGGTAGTTTGTTGTATATTTCCCTCGTCGTCGTAAACAAAATCCTCTTTCTGATAGAGTCTATCGGTTACGTAACCGTAAATGTCTCCATATCTGCGGCCGGTAGCATAACTGTTAGACAGCAGGCGGTTTTCCCAGGGGGTATTCCAATCGGCTCCTTTGGTTATGTCTGTGATGGCATCGGCAATATTGGCATTCAATGTAATACCTATGCCGTTGTCGAATCTGTGATTAAAGTCCACTGCAATTTCCCAGCCTTTTGTTCTCAGGTTGCCGTAATTTCCCTGAGGAGCGCTGGCCCCATAGGTAGCAGGTAGGGCTTCACCCGAAATAATCATATTTTTGGTGTCTCTCTGAAACCATTCAAGCACCAGTCCCAATTTATTACTGAAGAAGCGAAAGTCGAGGCCCAGATTAAGTGATTCAATATCTTGCCACGTAATTCCTGCAGAAATAGGGTTTGGTGTGCTTAAATCAAAATACTGTGTTCCATCATGGGAGAGCCAGTTATTTTTGTTGATATCCATGGTCGCCAGATACAGGGTATTCGGTACCGACTGATCACCGATGGTACCCCACGAACCTCTTATTTTGGCAAAACTCAATATGGGATCAAGGTCCTGTAAAAACGTTTCGTTTGTAACAACCCATCCTCCCGAAAAGGATGGATACCATCGCCATCTGAGATGAGATGGGAATTTAGAAGTGGCATCGTAACGTAAATTACCTTCCAGAAGATATTTGTCCCGGAAAGAATAATTAACACGCCCAAAATATCCCAATTGCGAATCCCAATTTGTGTCGCCGCCTACCGTTTCTGTGCCCACAGCAAAATCGAACTGCGGATTGTTTTCGTCGATTAATTCTGTTTTATTTGACCAGTGACTATCCCATTTATAGCTCACAATGTTGGTGCCGAGCATAAACTTGAATTTATGTGTGTCCGCGATGTTTAAATTATAATTGGTGATGGCATTTACTGTATGTTTTTCTGAAGTGAATGAATATTTATAAAAATAGGTTTTGTCTTTCGTGACGTAATTTACGAAAGGGAATCTGTATGCGGGTATACCTCCTGTTTCGGTTGGATTTCCGTTCTCATCCACATACACCTGATTACCCAATTCATCGTTAAGTAAAACGGGAGTGTACCAAGGCTCTCTTCCCGAGAAAGTAGGCCTTGAAGAAGTTTCCTGATTAAATTGTGTGCTGTAGGCGTAATCAATGTTCACATTCCAATTGGAGGTGAGGTCCAATGTGGTTCCGAGGTTAAGATTTGTATATTTCTTCCGGTCAACGGCTGTGTGCGCATTTTTGGTGTCGAAGTATGGGTCTCTCACTTCCTCCCCGTTCTCCATGGCACCGGTCGGAAACAACCTGCTCCATCGGTATAAGTACAACCAGGGATCTGCTAAAAAGCCGGTGGCAGAATTTGGATAGTTCTTTGTGGCATCGGAATACATGGCACCACCTCTTACTGTCAGAAAATCAGTGATCTTTGTTGATAAATTTAAATTTCCGGTAAAACGGGTAAAATTGTCTTCATTTGCTGGTTTCATCATACCCTCCTGTCCCAGATAACCAAAACTGAGGTTATAACTGGTATCGCTGCGCTTTCCGTTCAATGAGAGATTGTGATTCTGGGAAAAGGCAGAACTTTTTACCATGGCCTCAACCGGGTCATATATCCTATACCCGTATTTATCTTTCCCGTCATAGAACCAATCTCGTCCGTAAACCACAGGATCATTCCATTTGATGCTGTTGCCGTATTTTTGCTGCCATTCATTGATTTTTTCAAAACTTTCTCTGTCCACACGCCAGAATCCACCGGCAGGACCGGCTCCTTTCATATTCTCATGTGCTTCCAAAGTATATTCAAGTCCGTCCACGCCGGCAATTTCAATTTCCTTGAACGGCTGTTGCCAAGACAAGTTGGTTGAATAGGTAATATCTGTTGTTTCTGTTTTGGCTCCTTTTTTTGTGGTAATGAGAATCACACCAAAAGCTGCTTTCGAACCGTAGATCGAACTGGCAGCAGCATCCTTTAACACAGATATTGATTCAATGTCGTTTGGATTGATCATCTGTATATTCGGTATTTCCACATTATCCACCAAAATGAGCGGATTGCTTGATCCAGCGATCGAGCCAATTTGTCCCCGTATTTTCATAATCGGGTCTGAACCCACTTCTCCACTGGGAATAACCACAGAGAGACCCGGTACGGCCCCCTGCAAACCTCGTCCCACGTCTGCGATGGGCCGGCTTCCCAGTGTTTCTTCCACATTGACGGAGGAGACGGCGCCGGTAAGATTTTCTTTCCGTTGTGTACCATACCCCACCACCACCAATTCTTCCAGTGCTTGTGTATCTTCTTTGAGTGTGATGTTGAAATTGGTACCTCCTGTTGTCTTTACCGTTTGACTCAGATATCCGATGTAGGTGATCTGTATGGTTGCATCGTTTGCCACATTCAGTGAGAAATATCCGTTCACATCGGTGATGGTACCATTGGTCGTACCCACCTCCACAATATTCGCACCGATAATGAATTCACCATTCAGGTCCCGCACCGTTCCGGTGATGGTTCTGTGGGTTTGCTGAACTACTTTGGTGACGGTTGTGGTTTCTTCTTTTTTCTTACTTTCAATTGCAACCCGCTCCTTGGAGATGGTGATCTGCCGGTTTACGATGGAGTATACAAGGTTGGTATTCTTCAGCAACAAATCCATAATTTCTTCTATCGATTTGTTGTCGAAAGAAACGTTCACACTCTTCGATAAACCGGCTTCGGTATTGTCCATAATCAGAAACAGATAATCGCTGTTCTGTTCAATTTCTTGCAATGCTTCCCGCAACGTAACACCCTTCAATTCGGCCGTAACCGATTTCGATTGGGAGTAGGTGTTTTCTGCTGCCATTGAAAAGACACAGAGGAAAGTTATTAAAAAATAGATTTTCATGATTTTTAAAAACTTATTGTCTTTTTTCAGGATGATTTGTTTAAAGTTTTGCTTTTCTTGCATATCTTTGTTTTTGAATTTTAATTTGTTACCCAATAAATTAGATTCACTTTGTAGATTTTGCTTTCGCTCGGCATAGTCCAAACAAGTTTGGCTCTGCTCTCGCTTAATCGCAAAATTCACTTCGTAGATTTTGCTGGTGCTCGGCATAGTCATACAAGTTTGTCTCTGCCCTCGCTTACCCACAAAATTCACTTTGTATGGTCGGATAATGTTGCCGCATTATCCGACCTTTTTTATTTTTCTCTTTACTTCATTGTCATAGGCTATTCATTTTAGATGGTACATATTGATCATACTCACTGTTTTTCTGTTTTTTGTATATAAATAATCCTGTCACCGGTCTTGTTATATTGCAGGAAAGTCATTTTTGAAAATGATTGTAATACGTCATCAAAATTTTCGGATAGGAACAATTTGCCGGAACAGGTCTGGTCCTTTAGATTCAATGTGGCCTCATAGTTGAATTCCACATTGTAGTATCTTCCTATTTTTTTGAGCACCTCGGTCAGTGAGTTTTTATTCAGTTGCATGTAGCCATTTTTCCAGCTGATGTATTCCATCACATCCACCTCTTTCCGTAGGATGTTGCCGTTGTTTACTTCGGCCATCTCTCCGGATTTCAGCATCAACGAACTCTGATCACTTTTTATGTGCACCGATCCTTCAACCAACACGACCGATTCATTTTTTTCATCGGTGTAGGATGAAACGTTGAATGATGTTCCATAGACAGTTATTTGAGATTTGGGCGTGTGAATGATGAAGGGGTGATTTTGCTTTGCTACGTCAATAAAAATTTCACCTTTAACCCCGATTTCCCGTGTCTGCCCGGTAAAGACGGAAGGAAAGTCAAGTTCCGTGCCGGAATTTACATATACTGCAGATCCGTCGGCAAGAATCACCGACGATCTTTTTCCGAATGGTACGATCAGCTTGTTCGTTTGATTTTTCTTCAAATCGATCTCTTTCCGGGAGAGAGAATCGCGTATCAAGGCGTTTTCTTTTTCAGTGAGTTGTACCGTGGCGTTGTTTTCCATATCAACCACCCGGTTCCCGGTGATCAGTTGTACTTTATCCTGATTCATGACCTCCCCGATAGAAGCAATCTGTTTACCGGAAAACGTGCTTCCTTTGCGTGTAGTTGTATATAATGCAGTAATCAGGGCCAGTAACAAAATGGCAGCCGCTGATGACATATACACCTTGCGTAGTTTTTTCTTTCTGAACTGGTTGATCCTATCCTGTAACTGCCGGTTTACCGAAGCTTCATCGGGCAGAAAGCTGTCATGCTGCTGATGAATTTCATCGAAAATGGCAATTGCAGCCAGAAATGATTCCCTGCAATGCTTATTCCGACTGATATACTTTTCCCAGAATGAGGTGAGCTCTGCCGTCGGATGAATCCTCCAGTAAACAAAAAGATCGTCACACAAAAAATCCTTATAATCTAAATTCAGTTTCATTCACACTCTTTTTTAAAAAGACGGAATAAACTGGCAGAAGAGACAAATTTAGTATTAATTAACTAAGTATTGTGAATAAATATGTCAACAAGTAATTTGAATCGGTTGTAGATGTGTCTTTCATCTTTTTGAGTGCCCGATAAAGATTTGTTTTTACCGCATCGGCCGAGAGGTGCATGATTTCAGCAATTTCAGCATAGCTCAGGTTAAACTCATAACGGTAATGGATGATTTTCCGCTGTCGGGGTGGCAGGTTTTGTAACAAATGAGATATTTCATGTTTCAGCGCTGTCTCTTTTTCTTTATCAATGATTTGCTCCACTATATTTTTCTCGTTCTCCTCAAAGATATCCTGATAATTGATTGCCTGTATCTTGTGTTCATCGTGATGCAGGTCGAAAAGGCGGTTTTTCAAACTTCGGATCAGATAGAACTCAATGTGTTGAATATGGGTCAGTTTGTTCTTGGAAACATAAATTTTAAAAAAGATATCTTGTATGGCATCCTTGCATGTTTCTTTATCGAAACCCAGTTTTAAGGCATAGGCAAAAAGCACCGAAAAATAGGCATGATAAAGCAGGGAGAAAGATTGATCGTCACCCGCTATGAATTTTTTCCATGCTTCTCCAACCATTACCGCATGATTATTTTTTAGTATAGGTCAAAAACGTATAAGGATACCGATGCTTGTTGTCGGCCTCGTGCGACTCCTTTTGAGTCAGCCTCCATTCACCGGTGTCGATTTCCGGAAAAAAGGTGTCGGCATCACTGAAAGTATGATGGATGCGGGTCAGATAAAGCCGGTCTGCCAGTCCGAGTGTGGCACGGTATAGTTGCCCTCCACCGATAATGAAAACTTTTTCACCCTCCTTGCAGTGCGTAAGCGCCTCTTCTACCGACCGGACAACGATACACCCGGGATAATTATCTGCCGCATCGGACGTAATCACCACATTGGTGCGGTTGGGCAATGCTCCTTTCGGTAATGATTCATAGGTCTTCCGGCCCATGATTACGGCGTGTCCCGAGGTCACCTGTTTAAAATGCTTCAAATCATTGGGGAGGTGGCAAAGCAGCCCCCCCTCGCGTCCGATCCCGTTCTTTTCATCCAGCGCAACGATGATGCCGATTTCCATGCCATTGTGATTCATCATACTGCCACAGTTCCTTTTATGTGTGGATGCGGATCATAGTTCACCAGTTCGAAATCATCGAAACGGAAACCGAAAATATCCTTCACGTCAGGATTGACCTTCATTTCAGGCAATGGACGCGGCTCGCGGGAAAGTTGCAGGTTGACCTGATCAAGATGGTTCAGGTAGATGTGGGCATCGCCGAAAGTATGCACGAAATCGCCCTCCTGCAATCCGGTCACCTGGGCCATCATCTTCAATAACAAGGCATAGGAGGCGATATTAAAAGGAACCCCCAGGAAGATATCGGCACTGCGCTGGTAAAGCTGCAGGCTGAGCTTCCCGTCGGCTACGTAAAACTGAAAAAAAGCGTGGCAGGGTGGGAGGTTCATGTTCGGAATGTCGGCCACGTTCCATGAGCTGACAATGATGCGGCGTGAATCGGGATTATTTTTGAGTGTGTGGACAACTTGAGAGATCTGGTCGATATGCCCTCCTTTGTAGTCGGGCCATGAACGCCATTGATAGCCATAGATGGGACCCAGATCGCCACCCTCATCGGCCCATTCATTCCAGATGCGCACGCCATTGTCGTTCAGATATTTGACATTTGTGTCACCGTTGAGGAACCAGAGCAGCTCATAGATGATCGATTTCAGGTGGAGCTTTTTTGTGGTGAGTACCGGAAATCCGTCGCTCATCCTGTACCGGCTCTGGTGCCCGAAGATGCTGATGGTACCCGTACCGGTACGGTCCTCTTTTTTCACACCTTCGTCGAGTACCCGCTGTAGTAAATCGAGATATTGTTTCATAATTTCAGTTGTCCGATGTAAGTGATTCCCTTTCGTGATCCGCAAACCATGATGGGCGGTTCCTAATCAGTTCTCAGGCAAAAATAGTTTTTTTTTCACTGAGAACAAGTGAATGTTGAAAACTAATTGACTTTGCCCTTTTTTTTGCGTATTTCTGCAATGGGGTTTTCTTCCTCAAATCACCTCTTTGCAGAACCAATCTCACTGCAAATTTGTTTAAACAGGTATCTTTGAAGTACTTTAACTATTTTACTAAACACTTATAATCAGCCTTACAACATGGATATCTCAGAATTACTAAACAGCACTATGGGGCAGTCAATCGTCCGAAATGTAGCCACGCGGCTTGGTGTAAATGAAAATCAGGCATCGGGTGCCGTGAGCATGGCTATACCTGCCATTCTTGCAGGAATGAACAGAAATGCACAGTCGGAGGAAGGTGCTGCAAGCCTTCACAACGCTTTGGAGTCGAAACATGATGGTTCACTGCTGGATAACCTTTCCGGCATGTTGCAGGGCCACCCGCAGGAATTGCAGTCGGATGGTGATGGTATTCTGGGGCATGTTTTTGGTAATAAACGCACCGCCATCGAACAAGGGATCGCTCAGAAATCGGGAATCAGTATGGACAAGATCGGACCACTGCTAGCAATCCTCGCTCCCATTGTGATGGCATACCTGGGAAAGGAGAAACGACAGACCAATACCGACGCCGGAGGATTGGGTAATCTCCTGGGTGGACTATTGGGTGGCGCCGGTCAGTCGTCGGGACGATCCTCAGGGGGTATCATGGATATGCTGGGAGGCGTGCTCGACAAGGACGGCGACGGCAATCCGCTGAACGACCTGCTGGGTGGATTTTTAGGAGGAAGAAAATAGTTTTGTTCAGAAGAATGCACAGGATTGATTAATAACTGATAAAGTTCGTCTCCAGCGGACTTTAATCATTTGCTCCGTTAAAACTTTTCATCCTTTTTTTTGTTTAATTTTAAACGTATAGACGTTTAAGACGTCAGACAAGCAGATATACAAACTTCAAAAAATATGAAAATGAAAAGTAAAAGGTTAACTTCATTATTGGCAGGAGTCCTCTTCATTGGAACTGCACTGTTTTTATCCTCTTGTAGTGACAGCAGTGATGATATCGTGGAAACACAATGGGAAATTCAGCCATATACCGTGAACGCTTCCGAGTGGAGTTGGAGTGTCACGAACAGAAGATGGGAGGCGGTTAAACAGTTGAAATACATCGATGACTTTATCTATGAAAGCGGTGCGGTGATCGGTTATGTTTTTCTGGGTGATCAAAACGTGAATGAAGTGCAAGTACAACTTCCGTACCTGAAAAGCTACGAACTAACTGATGGCAGCAAGTTTACTGAAACGATCAGTTATGAATATAGTATACAGACAAAGCGGGTCACCTTTTATATTGAACCCTCTGATGGAATAGAGGATCCGGATGCAAAGGTAACCTATCACTTCAGGATAGTCATGATTTGGTAATCAGGTAAACAACGGCAGGGCATCTGCTACCACGAAAGAACTACCGCCGATGAAGATGAGATCATCTTCACCGGCGTTTTCTATTGCTGCACGAATGGCTCCCGAAACGGATGCAAAGGTGGTGCCTTCCAATCCGTAAACTGCAGCATGTTCTTTCAATATCTTTTCATCCAGAGCCCGTTCCACAGACGCCCTGGTAAAATAGTACCGTGCATCTTTCGGCATCAAAGCAAGTACGGAATCCACATCCTTGTCGTTGGCCATCCCGAAAATAAGATGTAGCCGGTCATAATCCTCCAAAAGCAATTGCCCGGCTATATAGCGTAACCCATGCGCATTGTGCGCGATGTCGCAGATAATCTTCGGGGAGGAGCTTAGCTGCTGCCATCTTCCCATAAGGCCGGTGATGGCAGTCACACCTTCAAATCCGCTCTGTACGGCTTCTCTTGGGATATTATATCCGGTTTCAAGGAGAATTTCCACTACCGTCAATACCGTCCTGGCATTTTTATCCTGTGCCGGTCCATTCAACTCTCCCCGGAGTCCCGCATAATTATCCGCATGGAACAGCCACCCTGTACCACTTCTTTCAGCAGTAAAGTTGTTCATGTAGCGCTCTGCAAATATCAGGGGTGCCTCAACCGATCTTGCTTTATCAATAAATACCTGTGCGACTTCAGTATTTCCGATCTCACCCACAACCACCGGTGTAAGGGGTTTGATGATTCCCGCCTTCTCGGTTGCAATCATCGGTAGGGTATTGCCCAGAAATTTCATATGATCGTACCCGATGTTGGTGATGACACTGAGATCGGGAGAGATGATATTGGTACTGTCGAGACGACCTCCCAGACCGACTTCAATGACCGCCACATCCACCCTTTGTTCTGCAAACCAGAGAAAAGCCATCTCCATGGTCAGTTCGAAGAAGGAGGGCATCACCGGCTCAAACTGATCTTTGTATTTTTCCACAAAGTCGATCACATACCGCTGGTCGATCATAATCCCGTTTATTCTTATCCGTTCACGAAAATCCAGGAGGTGGGGTGAGGTATAGAGGCCGACCTTATAGCCCGACTCCTGCAAGATGGCCGCGAGCAGATGGGAGGTGGATCCCTTTCCGTTGGTGCCTCCCACATGAATAGTTTTAAAACGGCGGTGGGGATGATCAAAGATTGCATCCAGCGCCAGGCTGTTATCGAGCCCTTCCTTGTATGCAAGATGCCCGATACGCTGGTACTCCGGCATCTGTTTGTAGAGGTATGCGATTGTTTCTTCGTACGTCATGCGATGATTGGATGAATGAATACAAAAATAAGCGTTTGGGACGAACCGAAACGCTTATTTTTCAAATATTGTTGAATTCTGATCAGTTCTTCAGCGGTAGTACCGAATATTGCCGCGAGTAACGCAGGTGCTGATCCACATAATTCTCATCATAGGAAATGGTCACATTGATTATTTTTCCATTCTCATCGGTTACCGGCTTATAAACAGGATTCACAAATCCTTTATAGGGAGCAATGTTCAACGCTTCGTAACGCGACAGCACCTGGGCATGCAGCGTCGGATTAACTTTTACACCATAGGTTTCGATCAGTTTCTTTCCTGCTTCAAAATCACCTTCCGACTTGATGCGCTGCACTTCAGCAAGCAACTGACCGAAAAGGTCACGTAGCTTGTTATAGTCATTGACAACCACATAAGTTTTGCTATCGCGTTCTTTTAATTCAACCACATTGTCGGCCTTGCCTTGTTCAATGATCCAGTTCGAGATGGTGGCACGGTTTCGCATGTGGGCCTGTTCAATTTGTTTACCCGGTTGAATGCGTGTGAGTTGTGTCATGGCTCCGTTCATGATGTAGGAGTAGTATTCTGCTTTGTAGGCTTCGCTATCGGGGAGCAGTCCCAGTTCTACCAGTTTCGGGTCGGCCAGGTAATAGAGTGCGAACAGGTCGGCACGGGTTTCTTCTAATGGAGAAGCGTAAGCCTGGAGTACATCGGTACTGACGCCGGGTAGCAGTTTTCCTGATCCGTGTCCCAGACATTCATGCAGGTCGGTATGAAGATTGTCGGTGAGTGTGCCATATTTTGTTGTTAAGCCCCTTTCGGCATCACTCCACATAAACTCTTCCCTGAAGCCGTTTCCTTCGGCTGCCTTGTCGTAGGCGAAGGTGATGTTGTCGATGGTGACCGACTTGGAGCCATGATCGCGGCGGATCCAGTCGGCATTCGGCAAATTGATCCCGATGGGTGTGGCGGGGTAGGTATCCCCACCAAGAATGGCTGCAGTTATTACTTTGGCCGATACACCCTTCACCTTTTCCTTTTTAAAACGATCGTCAATGGGAGAGTTATCCTCAAACCATTGTGCATTCTCGCTGATAATGCGGGTACGTTCAGAGGCTTCAATACTTTTGAAGTTGACCATTGCCTCCCAGGTAGCCTTCAGCCCCAGGGGGTCGCTGTAGGTTTCAATGAATCCATTGATAAAGTCAACGCGGGAGGTGGTGTCGGTTACCCACTTCACGGAATAGTCGTCGAAGGTCTTCAGGTCGCCGGTTTTGTAATAAGCTATAAGGGTGTGAATGGTTTGTTTCTGATGATCATTTTCGGCCACTACGGCTGCTTTTTCCAGCCATCCGATGATGCGTTCAATGGCTTTGTCGTACATACCGCCCAGCTTCCAAACCTGTTCGGCGACCACTCCGTCTGCTTTTATCACCTTGCTATTCAGTCCGTAGGACACCGGAGTATTGTCGCTGGGAACTTTCATTGCATTGTAGAAATCTTCCACTTCCTTCTGGGTCACTCCCTCGTAAAAGTTTACAGCGGATGTGACTACGATGTCTGTTCCGGGAGTCTGGCTCATCCGTTTGGGCATCACGGCCGGATCAAACATTACCGGTAGGATCTCATTCAGTGTCTCGTCGGCTGCCATGCCGTCGCGAAAAGGCATCCGGCCGGGGTCTACACTTTTCACCAGCTTCACGAAAAAATCCTGCGAAAATTGCGGGATAATCTTGTCCTCTGAATAATGATGATGGATGCCGTTTGCCATCCAGATCTGTTTCAGGTATGTTTCAAAGTTTCCCCACTCTTGGGAAGACTTGTCTCCCATATAATTCTCATACACACCTTCGCATACCCTTCGGATAGTCAGGTTGTAACGGTTATTCTGATCCCAGAGTATATCGCGGCCTTCGAGTGCTGCCTGTGACAAATAATAAATCAGTTCCTTCTGTTGCAACGACAGGTTGTTGAAACCGGGTACCGGGTAACGTAGTATTTCAATATCGGCAAAACGGTCTACCTTGTATTGAAATGCAGAATCGATGCCGTCATCGCCGGCCGCGGGTCTGTCTGCCTTCTTGCCTTCATTGCAGGCTGTAAGCAGAAATAGGATCGTGAGCATAAACAGTATTCGTTTCATTTCTTTTTTTGATTTTTAATCACACACTGATACACTGAATCTCCGGATGATTCGTTGTAAATTACAAACGTCAGTTCGTTTTGTAGGCATAGGATACTGTTGCCAGTTCTTCGTTGGCCTTCGTGATTTTCTTTTTTAGACTTTCTTTGTAGGAAGCCAGTTTTTGCAAGACCGTCTCATCGCCCGTGGAAATCATTTGCAAGGCAAGGATGGCGGCATTCAGCGCGCCATTTATGCCTACCGTGGCTACGGGTATGCCCGGGGGCATCTGCACGATGGAAAGCAATGCATCCATCCCGTCGAGCGACGCTTTAATGGGTACGCCGATGACAGGGAGCGTGGTCATTGAAGCGATCACCCCTGGCAAGTGTGCAGCCATGCCGGCTGCGGCGATGATTACCTTGATTCCCCTTTCGCCGGCTTCTTTGGCAAATTTCTCCACCTCCCCGGGTGTGCGATGTGCCGACAGGGCATTCATCTCAAAGGGCACTTCCATTTCGTTGAGAAACTGTGCTGCCTTTTCCATTATAGGCAAATCGGAGGTACTGCCCATAATGATACTTATAATAGGGGTCATATCTTCAGGTTTTATTTTCCGATAAACTTTTTATAATCTTCAGCTGACATCAGGCTGGACAGCTCATCACTGTTATTCAGGGTTATTTTAATGATCCATCCCTCACCAAACGGATCCTTATTGACCAGCTCGGGTGCATCATCGAGTTTGGAATTTATTTCCAGTACTTCTCCACCGACAGGCATCATCAGGTCAGATACGGTTTTCACTGCTTCAATGCTGCCGAATACTTCACCCTGTTCCAGGGTATCTCCTTCGGTAGTCACATCTACATACACAATTTCACCCAGCTCGTCCTGTGCAAAATCGGTAATTCCTACGTATGCTTCATTGCCTTCTACTCTCACCCATTCATGGTCGGAAGAGTATTTTACATTTTCTGGAAAATTCATAGCGAGTATAATTTTATAATTAATATAATTTGGGATAAATGTACAACTTAATTCCCGATTGACAAAACGACGAAATCGGTAATTCTATGTTCGTGCGCCCAACCATACAAACAAGAATGAAACCATGTATCCGAGCAAAAAACCTGCTACAACCTGAGCAAGGGTATGACGCCGGAGAATAAGTCGCGAGGTTCCCACCAGTCCGGCAATGATGAACAACCCCATAAACATGTAATAGGGATTGGATCTTTCCACAAAGAAACTTACCGCCATGGCACCGCCGATAAGGCCACCTATGCCAAACATGTGTGCACTGATCTTCCACATGAAGGTAATGAGAATGGCAATAACCATGATCGCCACGGAGGCAGCCATGATCATCATGAACCACCTTGGCATGTGTATCCTGTAATAAAAGATAATCATGGCCGAGTAAGACAACAGTGTGATCAGATAGGGATAAAACCGTTCCCGACGTACTTTCAACGACAGGTCTGAAATAATACCCAGACGGAAGAGCATAAATATGAGAATGGCGGGAATAACAAAAGAGAAAAGAACTACCGGCGTGACTATATGCCAGAATTGATGCCTGTATATCACTCCGAAATAGGTATACACAAATAGGAGCATTACCCCGTAGGTAGGCATCAACAAAGGCTGAAAGACGGTGGAAATGACATGCGAGATCGACTTCATCCTGATGGTTACTATCAATAAAACGGCAAAGTTATATTTTTTTTCTCAAACGTGACACAGGAATATTCAGTTGTTCCCGATATTTTGCTACTGTGCGGCGTGCTATTACATACCCCTTTTCATTGAGAATTTTAGTGAGTTGATCGTCGGTGAGGGGTCTGGATGGTTTTTCGTTTTCGATACTCTCTTTGAGAATCTTTTTCACTTCCCGTGATGAAATGTCTTCACCTTCATGGGTTTGCATTGCTTCAGAAAAGAAGTATTTGAGTGGATAAACGGCTGTATTCGTCTGCACGTACTTACTGTTGCTTACGCGCGAAATGGTGGAGATATCGAAACCGGTCCTGTCAGCCACATCCTTCAGAATCATCGGTTTGAGCTGCGACTCATCTTCAGTGAGAAAAAAATCATACTGTAACGTTACGATTGCCTCCATGGTGCGCTGCAGTGTATACTGACGTTGTTTTACCGCATCGATGAACCATTTGGCGGAATCCACCTTTTGCTTCATGAAAAACATGGCCTGCTTATCGTCGGCCGACATGCTTGTTTTATTGTCGATATATCCTCTTAGCATCTCCGAAAAATTGCGGTTTATCTTCAGACTCGGCATGTTGCTGTTGTTAAGATGAAACGAAACAACGCCATTATATGACTCTACAATGAAGTCGGGAGTAATATTATTCATGGCTGTTTGCAGGGTACCACCCAGACTGTTGCCCGGTTTCGGGTTGAGGGAGATAATCTCATGAATGGCATCACGCAGGTCGTCTTCCGTAATGCCCATATATCGCATGATTTTGTCGTAATGCTTTCGTGAAAACTCATCGAAATGATCTGTCAGTATCTTTTTTGCCCGTTTCACAGGTGCTGTTGGTTTGTAACGATCAAGCTGAAGAAGAAGACATTCCTGCAGATCACGTGCACAAATACCGGGGGGATCAAGATCCTGTATTTCATACATCACATCTTCCAGTTGCAGTGGTGTAGCCTCAATTTGCTGCTGAAACAGCAGGTCGTCGGAAATAGATTGAAGGTCGCGCTGGAGGTAGCCATTTTCATCGATATTACCAATTATATATTCGGCAATCATCTGTTTGCGTTCGTCCAGGTTTAACAACCCGATTTGCTCGAGTAGAAAGTCGCTGAGTGACTTGTCATCATAGTTGTTGTACTCGATAAAGCTTTGCTCCCCTTTTTGGGTCGATCCGTTGAGACGGTAATCAGGGATGTCATCCTCGGAAAAATAATCTCCCAGGATAATCTCTTCCTGAGACAGATCATTTTCCTTTATTTCGGAATCTTCGTTTTCCGGATCACCTGAAAGCTCACTGTCTCCGGCCTCCAATGCGGGGTTCTCTTCTACCTCCTGCTTGATGCGGTCTTCCACTTCCACCGTGTTCAATTCCACCAGCTTTATCACCTGCATCTGCAGAGGAGAAAGCCGTTGTGTCTGTTTCAGTACCTGTTGCTGTTTTAGCGCCATTTGACGTTTTGTATGCTGGTTCGATATACAAAGATACTAATTTCTCTTATTCTAAAGAACAGTCATCGTACCCTCCCTGGCACGTAAGAGGGGCAAGTGCATATGCGTCATACTCATCGAACGCCGGACCGGGTTTTCCATTAATTACCACCACACGGTCGGCACGTACCTTATCGCCGTTATTAAGAAAAATAAAAACGCCTTCACTATCTACTTCTCCTATTTTGAGAATCTTACCACGACACTCTTCCAGTGCCGGTTCATCTGTAAATGCAAAGTAGATGATTCTTGATTCCTTCTTTACCGTTTCCTGCTCGAATAACTCAAAATAGACAGGATCAATTGGCATATATGCTCGTTTCATATGATTTTTTATTTATAACCCACAAAGTATACTCTCATTTTCTCCTTTCCCGCAGGTTCATATAAAACAAATCAGTTCTGAATAGGTTCAACTTTCTTCAGTCATTACAACGCGGTATGATGTCTGTTTAGTGATCAACAAATATGGGAACGTGATTACTTTTTAAAACTTTTTATTACCTTTGAAACGTCAACAATGCATAAAATAAAGATCATAATGATATTCAAATTTCTAATTCTATCAGATGAGGCCGAGAAATTCAAAAGAGAAATAAAAATTGATGCCGATAACACTTTTTTGGATTTCTACCAGGCGATTATTGACTGCACCGGATTTAGTAAAAAAGAGATGGCATCCTTTTTCCTTTGTGATGATAAGTGGAGGAAAAAGGAAGAAATAACCCTGGTGGAGATGGATACTTATTCCGATGAAGATTCTCTGACCATGGATGCCTGTATCCTGAGCGACTATCTGGAAGATGAAAAGCAGAAGCTGATGTTTGTGTTCGACTACCTTACAGAAAGGGCATTGTTTATTGAACTTGCAGAGGTAATACCGGGCAAGAGTCTGCAAAAAGCAGTTTGTACCCTATCGGTGGGAGAACCTCCAAAGCAGGTGATGCAGATTGAAGAACTGAAAGTGGAAAGTGGAGCCATTGATCTGGGCGAAACCTTTTACGGTGACGAAAGCTTTGAAATGGATGAACTGGACAAAGAGGGTTTTGAAGGCCTGGACGATTCTCCTGCAGAAACAGAGGATCTATACTGAACCGTTCATAATTCAAATAAAAAAGTTTATCATCATTAATCAACAGATTATCTTTTCCGCAAAGCACACACTACTTGTACTTCTTGGTCCCACGGCAGTGGGTAAAACAGCATGGAGCATGCAGCTTGCCGAACAGCTGAAATGTCCCATATTGTCTGCCGACTCCCGCCAGATATACCGGGGCATGCCCATAGCAACTGCCGCACCCTCCCGTGCACAGTTACAACGTGTAGAGCATCACTTCGTGGGGATGCTGGCGCCTGAAGCATACTACAGTGCCAGCGATTATGAACAGCATGTGCTTTCCTTGCTTGATGAATTGTTCGAACAACATGCAGTGGTAATCCTTGCGGGCGGTTCCATGATGTATATTGATGCCGTCTGCAAGGGGATCGATGATATACCCACCATTGATGAGACGCTGCGGGAGGAACTCTTTGAGCTTTACCGGAAAGAGGGACTCGACCCAATCCGCCAGCAACTGAAGATGCTGGATCCGGTTTTTTATAACGAAGTGGATCTGAAAAATCCAAAACGGGTAATACATGCTTTGGAGGTATGTCTTATGGCCGGAAAGCCTTATTCCTCACTCCGCACAAATCCGAAGAAGGAACGTCCTTTCAGGATTGTGAAAGTGGGTTTCACACGTGACCGCCACGAACTATATGAAAGGATAAACCGGAGGGTAGACCTGATGATGGAAGAAGGGCTGCTCGAAGAAGCAAGGGGATTTTACGGGAAACGTCATTTGAATTCACTGAATACGGTAGGGTATAAAGAGCTTTTTGATTATTTCGATGGTAAGTATCCACTTGAAATTGCTATCGACAAAATAAAACAACACTCCCGCAACTATGCCCGCAAACAACTTAGCTGGTTTAGAAAAGACAAGGAAATTCATTGGATTAATCTCTCGGAGAATGATGCGGATGCAAGAAGACAGGTTATCTCACTTTTGTAGAAACAGATTATACCGTTCGCTTGTTTTTTTTTATCTGTTATTGGTTTATTCGGAAAAATATACTACTTTTGCATCGCTTTTCGGCATTCAGAATATTCTTCCTTAGCTCAGTCGGTTAGAGCATCTGACTGTTAATCAGAGGGTCCTTGGTTCAAGTCCAAGAGGAAGAGCAACTCAAAATTAAGGAGTATTCTTCAGTAGCTCAGTCGGTTAGAGCATCTGACTGTTAATCAGAGGGTCGTTGGTTCAAGTCCAACCTGAAGAGCGGAAAACGGGTCTCATGGCTCGTTTTTTCTGTTTATACCATAGTTATGACAGTACCCCGGGGTAACCATCTTTAAACAAATCCTGCCGTTCACCCGTTAAAACAGACATTTAAATGATTCGTTGCCACAGTGTATATCAACAAAACAGTCGCATATGAAGAAAGTATTGATCGCATACCGGTTAAAGCCGGAGGGGTTGCAAGAGCTGGCAGGGAAGTATGAGGTGACCCTCCCGACAGGGAAATCCAGTTTTTCCAGGGAGGAAGTGCTGGCAATGATTCCCGATTTTGAGGTACTTGTTCCCAGTTTCAGTTTTTATACCGACAAAGAAATCATGGAACGAGGCGCGAGGCTGGAACTTATTTCCAACTGGGGTGTGGGCTTTAACAATATCGATGTGGACTACGCTACCCAAAAAGGAATTGTTGTCACCAACATTCCCGACTCCACCCGGGAACCAACAGCAGAGTTTGCTTTTGGCCTCCTGATGGCGTCTGGACGGCGCATCAGTTATTACGACAGGAAGTTGCGAATGCCGGAAGGAGTGAGTTGGGGTGCCTATGCTGAAGCAGGATTGCCTGTATACGGCAAAACGTTGGGAATTATTGGAATGGGGCGGATTGGCCAAGCCCTGGCACGTCGTGCCGTGGCTTCGGGAATGGACATCATCTACCACAACAGAAACAGGCTGAGCAGGGAAATTGAAGAGCTTTATAATGCAAATTATGTCTCTCTCGACAATTTGCTACGTACTGCCGATTATATTTCTCTGAATGCTCCTTCCACAAAGGAGACCCATCACATGATCGGGAAGAGGGAGCTGTATATGATGAAACCTACAGCGGTATTCATCAACACGGCACGGGGAGATATGGTGGACGAGAGAGCATTGGCACAAGCCTTGAAAGAGAAAAGAATATGGGCTGCCGCACTCGATGTATTCGAAAATGAGCCATATATATTTCCGGAACTTCTGACACTTGACAATGTGATCCTGACACCCCATGCAGGAACCAAAACAATGGAAGACCGTATAAACATGTCGATAGAAATGTCCCGGAACATAGTAGGCTTCTATGAAGGTATCTTTCCGGTATCGCGGGTTAACTGATTTGTGAAGATGATGACTGCAGAGAAAATAAAACAGCGACTTCTTGCTTTTGGAAATACTGAAAAAGCAGAGCATTCGAGGTATTTCTTCAAGACAGGAAAAGGACAATACGGAGAAGGAGATAAATTTATTGGTTGCACTGTTCCCGAAACACGTGGCGTGGCAGGGACCTGCAAGGAAACGTCGTTCGCAGAGCTGGAGAAACTATTGAATGATGAATTTCACGAATGCCGCCTGTGTGCGTTGATTATCCTGTCAGCACAATTTCAGAGAGCCAGTGAACTTAAACGGGGGGAGATCGTCGATTTCTATCTTTCCCACACCCATCGAGTCAACAACTGGGACCTGGTGGACCTGTCGTGCTGTCAAATCATTGGTGAGTGGCTCAAAGAAAGGCAAGACCGTACATTATTATATACACTGGCGCAAAGCGGCCTTTTATGGGAGCAACGCATTGCGGTGGTCTCCACGATGGCTTTTATTCGTAACAATGATTTTACGGATACACTGAGATTGTGTGAATTATTTCTGACACATACACACGATTTGATACACAAGGCGTGTGGCTGGATGCTCAGAGAAGCCGGTAAGCGGGATGAGATGATACTCACCGGTTTTCTTGACCGATACTATTCGGTGATGCCCCGGACAATGTTGCGCTATTCCATCGAACGATTGTCCCCGGCACAGAAATCCAAATACATGCAGCGGTAATACAGAAAGGAAAGCATATGATACATACTCATACATTATCGAACGGCCTTCGTATTATCCATCGTTCTTTTGCGTCCGGAATATCCTATTGCGGCATCGTAGTAAACGCGGGTAGCCGCGACGAATATTCCGATGAGTTCGGAATGGCGCATTTTGTGGAGCACATGCTCTTTAAGGGTACCGAAAGGCGAAAAGCACATCATATTGCCAGCCGGATGGAGAATGTGGGGGGAGAGCTGAATGCATATACCACAAAGGAAGAAACCTTTTTTTACGCTACCTTTCTGGAGGAGTATTTTTCCCGTGCTACGGAATTGCTGGGAGATATCCTGTTTCACTCTGTCTTTTCGCCCAATCAGATTGAACGGGAAAGGGAAGTTATTCTTGACGAGATCAACTCTTATCGCGATTCTCCTTCGGAGCTTATCTATGATGATTTTGAAAATATGCTCTATAAAGGGCACGAGATGGGACATTACATACTGGGTGAACCGGAGGCGCTGCACTCTTTCAGCAGGGAACGTATCCTGTCTTTCATGCAGAGGCAGTATCAGCCCTCGGAGATGGTTTTCTTCTCTTTTGGAAAAACAGCATTCGAAAAAGTGATCCGGCAGGTGGAAAAGTATTTTTGCATGACGCAAGAGGCAATACCGCAGAAAAGGCGAACTCCCCCCGGCCACTTTGTGCCGCATAGGGAGAAGGTGGATAAAAATACGACGCAAACACATGTCATGTTGGGATGTAGCACATTTTCCATGCACCATCCTCAAAAATATGCCCTGTTTATGTTGAATAACATCCTTGGTGGAGAAAGCCTGAACAGCCGCCTCAATGCTTCGTTACGGGAGAAGCACGGGCTGGCTTACCACGTGGAGTCGAACGTGACGCTCTATTCCGATAACGGTTTGTTCTCCGTTTATTTTGCCTGTGATCCGAAATATAAAGATAAATGCGTCCGGCTGATTGCGCGCGAGATCGATAAAATAAAGGAGACGGAGCTAACTCCCATGCAACTTGCCCTGGCTAAAAAACAGTGGAAGGGGCAAATGGGCATTGCTGCAGAAAACCACGAAAACAGCGCACTTTCCATGGCGAAGCAATACCTGCATTTTAATCGTTATATGCCGCTGGAGGATCTCTTTTCCAGGATCGACATAGTGACATCGAAGCAGGTGAAGGAGGTGGCCCGGGAGATTTTTGCTGCCATGCCTTTCGAACTCGTCTATTATTAATTTTTGTAAGGTACTATTCGAACAAATACACTGCAAAACTGTTTTAATGTGAGTCTCGGATATTCTATATCCATAGCTTAATTTTCAAACAAACTAATTATTGTATTATGAAAAGAATTAGATTAATGGCACTTATGGCAATGCTTGTTATTGTTGCAGGCGCAAGTGCTCAGGTAAACTTAGGCATCAAGGGTGGTGTAAACATGTCCAATTATTATGGGGACGAACTAAATGAAAAAAATGTAAAAATAGGCTTTCACGTAGGTTTGGCTGCCGAATACGAATTCGTACCCGGTTCGGCTCTACAGACTGGTCTGTTTTTTACTACCAAGGGTCTTAAAACCGAAGACGCAGACTGGAATGCCAAGTACTCCGAAAACCTGATGTATTTGCAGCTTCCCGTACATTACGCTTACAAGATGGATGTTACTCCCGGTACACGCATTGTATTTCATGGTGGTCCATATGTCGCATACGGTGTAGGTGGCAGCAGAAAAGCATCGGTCGGTAATATCAATGCCGAATGGGATGTAGATAATATATTCGGGGATGGTCGGGCCCAGTATAAGCCTTTCGACGCCGGCTTAGGATTGGGTGTTGGTGCAGAGTTTGGTCCGATCCTTTTTGATCTGGGCTGGGACATGGGTTTGGTAAACATCTCCAGAACCAGTAACGGAGACATCAAAAACCAAAACGCTTATCTTTCCGTGGGCTACAAATTCTAATTTTTAAAGATTTATTTGTAAATGAGGGCTGACTTGATTTTTTAAGTCAGCCTCATTTTTTGAGGGTATTCTTGAAAATATTATATAAACGAGTTGTTTATTTTTCTGTGTTGACTTATATAATATCTAACAATGAATGTATGAAAAGAAATCTCTATTCAATTATTCGTGCTTCTTCTAGGCATGGAAACAATGCTTGCCCAGGAACGCGTAACGGGTAATGTGTCGGACGAAACGGGTGACCCGGTCATCGGTACATCAATTTGGATTAAAGGACCCGGACAAGGAACTGTACAGATGTCAACGGCCATTTTGATGTAATTCTTATCACCGCAAAGTCTGTTCAGAGAGTTGCCAGGATACCTGTAAATTACACTAATAATTTGTCTGGGATGTACCATCAATTTTACCTGATTATCCGGATATTCTTTCCCGGTCGGAAGCATTAATTGCAGTAAACGAACGTGTGGGTCCGGCAAGCAAGCTTTTCGGGAGTTTCTGGAACAGATGCTCCTCTATGCAAGAAAATGGAAATTCGATGAAAGAGTTAAAAAGCAGAGGATACCGGCTGGTGAGGACCGACGAACTGTTAAAAGAGTAGTTTGATGCGTTTCTCAAAGGGAATATCTTCTATATTTGTCCAAAACAAAAGATATTTCCCGATGCAAAAGAATCTCATTTTTGTTGTTTTCCTTTTATTCGCGAGCCTTGGCTATCCCCAGACGGCATTGCAGAAGTTTATCGGTCATCCTGCCCTGAAACATGCCTCGGTGGGTGTTTCCGTGGTGGATATGACGACAGGCAAAACGGTGATGGAATATGATGCCGAGAAATCGCTTACCCCTGCATCGGTGTTAAAACTAATCACCACGGCTACAGCGCTGGAAGCATTGGGCGAAAATTATCGTTACAAAACTGATGTGGCGCTCGATGCGGAGGATTCCTCCCGCATCCTGATAATTGGTTCGGGTGATCCTACCCTGGCCAGTGAGGCTTTCCATGGCAATCCGAACATCTTTTTTATCACTACGGCCCACACTCTGAAAAAAACACTTCCGCCGGGTAAGGAATATTCACTTTATGTAGTGGACAACTTGTTTGGATACAATGGTATTTCGCCGGAATGGACCTGGATCGACATGGGCAATTATTACGCCGCGGGGGCATATGGTATCAGTGTGTTCGATAATAGTTATCGTCTCTTTTTTAATACGACTGACAGAGACAGCTGTCCGCGAATACTCCGTACGGAACCACAAATAAAGGGACTTACTTTTCAGAATGAATTGACATTGAACAATACGGGAAGCGATAACGGCTACATTTATGGTATCCCTTTCTCTTATGAAAGGGCCGTGAGAGGGAATATACCGGCTGGAAGAACAGAATTCAGCATTAAAGGCGACATTCCCGATCCGGGGTTGATGCTGGGGGAAACGTTGTCTTACTATCTGAAACAGGCCGACATAAAGATTGGAAAAGTGGAAACGGCTCGGAGGGATTATCTGGCAGGGTACTGTACTCCTGAAAAAAGACAGCCTTACAGGGCAGGCCAGGTGCTTTGCACGCATGTTTCACCACCGCTCAAAGAAATTATCCGCGAAGTAAACGTGGAGAGTAACAACCATTACGCTGAACATCTGATCCGTACACTCGGGAGAAAGAGCAAAAAGGATATTTATGAAGATGCACTGGAGGCGGGTGTGACGTATGCAATGGATTTGTGGAACAACAAGGGAATACCTGTCACATCATTACGGATGCACGACGGAAATGGACTGTCGCCGCAAAACGCAGTGAGTCCCTCTTTTCTCACGCAGCTGCTGGTCTATATGTATAACACAAGCGAAAATGCATCCTCTTTTTTCAGCTCATTGCCCAAGGCAGGGCGGGAGGGTACACTCAAAAACTTTATGGGAAATACCCGGTATAGCGGTAAAGTCGTTGCCAAGAGTGGCAGCATTGGCGGAGTACAGTGTTATGCAGGGTATCTTGTTGACGGCAACAAAAAATATGCCTTTGCCGTGATGATAAATAAATTCAATGGCACCCGCCCGCAAGTGAGGGGTGCCATTGAACAATTCTTGCAGGGTTTATAAACGTGATGACGCTGCGGGTGCCTTCCGGGCAATCTACAAAATATCGACCAGTTCAATTTCAAAGACAAGTGTTGTATAACCCGCAATAGTATTGTTTCCACTCTCTCCGTATGCTAGCTTCCAGGGCATCCATACTTCCCACTTGTCGCCCACGCGCATATTTTGTAAGGCAGTGGAAAAACCGTCCACGACACCATTCACGGAAAATGTTCTTGGAATATTGTTGTTTTCAGTAGAATCAAAGATTACTTTGTTGTAAATGATGTTATCTTTATTGTCGGTATAAATATCGGGCATCGACCAGATATTCTTATACCAGCCGGTATAAAGAACCTTTACCTTGTCTGTAAAATAGGGCGTTTCTCCATTACCCGACTGGATCTTTTTGTACATTACAAAGCCTTTACCAGATTGAGAATTGATCTTCGTATATGCCGGATCGGCTGCTATAGCGGCAAACTGTGCCTCGTTGTCAAGCTTCCACTGGTCATCGAACGTTTCTGTTTTGTCGCATGACGCAAACAGAAGAGCCATAAGAAAAGTGAATAATAATGCAGGATATCTCTTCATGTTTTTATGCTGATAATTGTTTGAGTAAATGTTTCATGTCGACCTTATCAGTGATGGTGCGTTGTAATGAATCGATTGAGACCCTTTCCTGTTCCATTGTATCACGATAACGGATGGTAACGGTGTTGTCCTCCAGCGTTTGATGATCGATGGTGGCACAGAAAGGTGTGCCAATAGCATCCTGACGTCGATAGCGCTTACCAATGCTGTCTTTTTCATCGTACTGGCATGTGAAGCTGAATTTCAGTTCGTCCATGATTTCACGGGCTTTTTCTGCGAGGCCGTCTTTTTTCACCAGTGGCAAAATGGCAAGTTTCACCGGTGCAAGGGCCGGGGGAAGCTTCAGCAATACACGTACCTCCCCTCCCTCCAGCGTTTCTTCCTCGTAGGAGGCCGCCAAAACGGAGAGAAACATTCTGTCCACGCCTATGGAGGTTTCCACAACGAAGGGTACGTATGATCTGTTTTGTTCCGGATCGAAATACTGCATCTTCTTGCCGGAATATTTTTCGTGCTGACTCAGATCGAAGTCGGTGCGGGAATGAATACCCTCCACCTCCTTGAAGCCGAATGGCATCTCAAACTCAATATCGGTCGCGGCATTTGCATAGTGGGCCAGCTTGTCATGGTCGTGAAAGCGATACTTCTCTGCACCAAATCCCAATGACTGATGCCACTTCATACGAAAAGCCTTCCAGTGTTCAAACCACTGTAACTCTTCACCCGGTGCCACAAAGAACTGCATCTCCATCTGTTCAAATTCGCGCATGCGGAAGATGAACTGGCGGGCTACGATCTCGTTACGAAAAGCTTTCCCTATCTGTGCAATTCCGAAAGGAATTTTCATGCGTCCGGTCTTTTGTACATTGAGGAAATTGACAAAAATTCCCTGTGCTGTTTCAGGTCTTAAATAGACCTTCATGGCCCCGTCTGAGGTGGAACCCATCTCAGTGGCAAACATCAGATTGAACTGTCGTACCTCGGTCCAGTTACGAGTACCGCTGACGGGACAAACAATTTCGCAGTCCACTATAATCTGCCTGAGTTCATCCAGGTTGTTGTCGTTCAGGGCCTTTGCAAAGCGGCCGTGTATTTCATCCCGCTTTTGCTGTTGTTCCAGCACACGGGGATTGGTTGCGCGAAACATGGTTTCGTTGAACGATTCTCCAAAACGTTTTGCTGCTTTCTGTATTTCTTTTTCGATCTTATCGTCCAGTTTGGCCAGATGATCTTCGATCAGCACATCGGCACGATAGCGTTTCTTGCTGTCCTTGTTGTCGATCAGCGGATCGTTGAAGGCATCCACATGTCCCGATGCCTTCCAGATGGTAGGATGCATAAAGATGGCGGAATCAATTCCCACCACATTCTCATGCAACAGCACCATGCTGTCCCACCAGTACTTTTTTATGTTGTTCTTGAGCTCCACGCCCATCTGCCCGTAGTCGTACACGGCGCCCAAACCATCGTAGATTTCACTCGAAGGGAATACGTACCCGTACTCTTTACTATGCGATACCAGCTTTTTAAAAATCTCTTCCTGTAATGCCATAATTTCAAAAATGCAACCTGCAGCCAATAATGCGGCTGTGTGAATGCATTGTCCGATTGATAAAACTCTTTACTTATTTTCAACCTGCAAAGTAAACGGTTTTTTTCGATATTTTACCCTTACCAATGATTAAAGATAAATAATGAGGCGATCTTTTGGTTAACACTTGGTGGAAAAATTGTATTTTTGTTCCCGGAATGAACAATCAATCTTCTAACTTATTCGGGTAAACATGGCAGGAGGAATGAAAACATTGGCGAAAGAGACCTTCTTTTATGGCATAGGTAGTGTTTTGCCTAAACTGCTCAGCTGGCTGCTCTCTCTCTATTGGGCATTTGCCTTGCCAAAGATCTCTGATATAGGTGTGCTGACAAATTTCTATGCCTGGGTGGCACTCCTGCAGGTAATTCTGACCTATGGCATGGAAACGGGCTTTTTTCGGTATGCCAACAAAGAAAAGGAGCCTTCCCGGGTTTTCTCCACTACTTTTCTCTCCATTGCCACGACAACCACCATATTCTTTATTCTGACATTCCTCTTTCTGAAGCCGCTGGCGTTTGTGCTGGGAGGCATAGCAATGAAGCCGCATTATCTGCTGTTGCTGGTGATTATCCTCTGCATAGATGTGCTGGGTGCCATCCCTTTTGCTAACCTGAGGTTTAAAAAGAGGCCGGTACGGTTCGCCATGATCAGGGTTGTCAATGTGGTGCTGACTATTCTGTTCAACCTTTTCTTCTTCCTGGTTTGTCCCCGCTTGCAGGCCCTCTTCCCGGAAGTTTTCGCCTGGTTCGACATAAACAAGGGGGTGAATTATATTTTGATTTCAAACCTTGCCGCTTCGGTTGTCCAGTTTCTGATGGTCTCGCCGGAGTTGCGCATCAGGTTTACTTTCGACAAAGTGCTGCTTCGTAATATGTTGAAATACTCGTTTCCCATATTGATATTGGGCGTTGCCGGCATCCTGAACCAGACGGCGGACAAGATCATCTTTCCCTGGTTATACCCCGACAAGGCAAATGCTTATACCGAACTGGGTATTTACGGACAGAACTTCAAGATTGCCATCATCATGGTGATGTTTACCCAGGCATTCCGGTATGCTTTTGAACCATTTATCTTTGCACGGGGTAAGGGGGCGACCGGTGACCGGCAGTCGTTCAGTGACGCCACCCGCTATTTCATTGTCTTCGGATTGCTTATTTTCCTGGTGACCACCGGTTATATCGATGTCATTAAATACATGATTCCCGCTTCATATCACGAGGGATTGAAGGTGGTGCCCATTGTGCTGATGGGAGAACTCTTCTTTGGAATATACTTCAATCTTTCCCTGTGGTATAAGCTGACAGACCAGACCCGTTGGGGAGCCTATATGTCACTCATAGGCTTTGCAATCACCATCTTTATAAATATTATGTTTATTCCCCGTTATGGCTATATGGCCTGTGCGTGGGCATCTTTCATCGCCAACCTGGCCATGATGGTGATTTCCTACTTTCTGGGACAGAGAAATTATCCCATTCCCTACAATCTGAGATCAGCAGGATTGTTCTTCCTGCTTTCGATGATCCTTTTTGAGGGAATCACAATCACATATATGAATGTGAACTTTTTATGGCTCAGGTTGGGGATAAATACGACTTTAATCCTGATTTATCTTGTGGTGGTCATAAAAAAGGAGTTACCTTTGCGGCACTGGCCGCTGATAGGGAGATATTTCAAATGACGCGCCATGTGCCGTGAGGTAAAGCTGACCGCTGAAGCTGCAATGATTGTTCCTGAAGGCTTGACAGCTGATGACTAATTTATTCAAAACTATATGAGAAAACTGTTTCTATCACTCGCCATGTTGTATGCACTGTTTGCAGCAAATGCCGACGAAGGTATGTGGCTGCTTAGGGAATTGGACAAGGAGAGTGTGGCCCGCATGGAAGAGCTTGGATTTACTTTTCCGGTCAATCATCTTTATAGCGAACAAAAGAGATCCCTCAAAGATGCCGTGGTTATCTTTGGTGGAGGATGCTCCGGTGTGGTAGTATCGGACAAAGGGTTAATTTTTACCAATCATCACTGCGGCTACGGAGCTATTCAGAAGTTGAGTGCTGTAAACCACGACTACCTGAAAGATGGCTTCGCTGCCAAAAAAGGGACTGATGAACTTTATGCCGATGGACTCACTGTCTCCTTTCTTCGCTCGATGGTGGATGTAACAGATCAGATTATACCCCACGTTCCCATGGTACTCAGTGAAGTACAACGTGAGCTCGTCATCGATTCACTTTCCGGCAAGCTGATAGAAGCCTATGAAAATGATCCTTTTACCAGCGCGAGGATAGTGCCATTCTATGCCCGAAACAAATATTACGTGGTACTTTACGATCAGTTTCGCGATGTGCGGCTGGTGGTGGCACCCCCTTCCTCAGTAGGCAAGTTTGGGGGAGATACCGACAACTGGATGTGGCCGCGACATACGGGAGACTTCTCTGTTTTCCGGGTCTATGCCGGCAAGGATAACAAGCCTGCGAATTACAGTGAAAGTAATGTACCCTATAAACCCAAATATGTGGTCCCTGTGTCACTGGCCGGTGTGAAAGAGGGTGACTACAGTATGACGGTGGGTTATCCCGGCAGCACACAACGGTACATGTCTTCATGGGGTATCCGCCAACAGATGGAATCTGAAAATAAACCACGCATAGAAGTGCGTGGGGCAAAACAGGATATTTGGCGGGCTGCCATGGCCGGGAATGATACTATCCGCATCAAATATGCCAGTAAGTTTGCCGGGAGCTCAAACTACTGGAAAAACGCGATGGGTATGAATGAGGCATTGAATAACCTGGGTGTATTGCCCGAAAAAGAAAAACTTGAAGCACGACTGAAAAGATGGATTCAAAGCAGTCCTGCACATGAGACCAGATATGACAGTACCCTTGCCACACTGGAAGCTGCTTACACCGGCTCCAATGAGCTGGCACGCTACACCACCTATTTTTTGGAAACATTCAATAATGGTATTGAGCTAATCCAGTTTGCCAATACCATCCTTCGTTTCGATACGGAAGGTACCGAAGAAGACAAACAGGCATTCATCAATGAACGGCTCATTGAATCCTATAAGAACTATGAACCGGCACTGGATAAAAAAGTGCTGCCGGTATTAATGAGACTTTATGCCGGACGTGTGCCGCAGCAATACCATCCTGACATCTACCAAAAGATTGACTCTCTTTTCGACGGTGACTATGAAGCATATGCCGACTGGCTCTTTACCCACTCACAGTTCACGTCGTTGGAGAAGCTCCTGGAACTGTTGAAGACAGCCGATACGCAACTCCTTACAAAAGATCCGGCCATGGAACTGGCATTATCGACAACCGACATGGGTTATGAACTGTCGGAACTGATGATGCCCTTCTATGAAAAGATGCTGAAAGGTGAACGGGAACTGATGGCAGCCCTTATGGAGATGAATCCGGACAAAAACTTTTATCCCGATGCCAATTTCACGCAACGAATGAGTTATGGAACAGTACAGGGTTACAGGCCACGCGATGCAGTATGGTACGACTATTACAGTACTTCAAACGGTATCCTTGAAAAACAGGTGCCTGGTGATCCCGAGTTCAACGTGCAGGAGTATATCCTGGACGCTATCCGCGGTGGAGATTTCGGCCGTTATGCCGACAGAGAGGGAATTATGCGAATCAACTTCTTGTCGAACAACGATATTACCGGTGGTAACTCGGGAAGCCCGGTACTGAATGGAAAAGCCGAGCTTATAGGGCTGGCATTCGATGGTAACTGGGAGTCGCTGAGTGGTGATATCCTCTTTGAAAACGATATGCAGCGCATGATAAGTGTGGATATCCGCTTCGTCCTGTACGTGATTGACAAAGTAATGGGCGCAACCCACGTGGTGAAAGAATTGAACCTGGTTGATTAACGCAACTTGTTTAAACAATGAGCCCCTCATTGGCAGCGATTTGCCGGTGAGGGGTTCATTATTGATCTTGTATTGGTTCTAGAAACCCATCTTCTTCCTGTCGAATTCTTCATAACGGGGAGGAGAAGGAACATAGTTGTCATCATCCCACAGGTTACTGGTGATCATCAGGTCGGCACTGTAACGGTTACAGGCAATGGGTACATTGTGTACCCGGCACTGACGAAGCAACATCATGATGTCTGCCTCGTGAGGCTGCGGGTTCAGGTCGTCTATTAAAAATACGGCCAGGTCAATTTCTTTGCGCACCACCATGGCCGCAATCTCGGCGTCACCTCCCATGGGACCTGAGTTCATAATGGTAAATGAGGGGTATACTCCTTCATTGTTCAGTGCATCACGAACCAGGCTGCCCGTGGTTCCGGTGCAAACAAGGTGATGTTCCGACAGGAAGTCGGAGTTGTATACAACCCACTCCACCATATCCGATTTACGGTGGTCGTGAGCTACCAACGCTATTGTTAGTTTTGTTTTCATATTGTAGTTTTACGCGACCTTCATTGGGCGATGGTCATCAATTGTTGGAATTAGTCAGCAGAAGTCAGATACCCAGTTCCTGACGTATTGCATTTATTTTCAAGTTGGCTTCAACTTCTGCCTGCGGTAGCTCTTCACGTGACTTCACCGCTCCTCTTACTTCAATATAGAATTTGATCTTGGGCTCTGTACCTGAGGGGCGGATGGATAATTTGGTACCTTCCTCGGTGAAGTACTGAATAACATTCGATGTAGTAGGCATTTCCAGTGCAATCTGTTCGTTACGGACATAATCTGCCGCCTCCAGCTTTGCAAAATCCTTGATCAGCGTAACAGGTGATCCACCCAGTGATGTCATCGGGTGTGTACGGAACTTTTTCATCATCGTCTCTATCTCGTCGGCACCCTCTTTTCCCTTACGTACCAGTGAGATACCCACCTCCTTTGAATATCCGTATTCAAGATATATCTCTTCGAGGAGCTGATATATGGTTCTCCCGTGGTCTTTGGCCCACGCAGCGATTTCTGCAAATAAAGCACAGGCTGACACAGCATCTTTATCGCGTACAAAGTCACCTGCAAGAAACCCATAACTCTCTTCACCACCGCCGATATACTTCTTTACTCCTTCGTTTTTTCGTATTATTTCGGCAATCCATTTGAAACCGGTGTAGCAGTCGAACAACTCAATTCCCTTCTTTTTGGCAATATCTTTCACCAGTTCGGTAGTGACAATGGTTTTTACCACATACTCCCTGCCTGTAAGCAATCCCAGTTCCTCTCTTCTGTTCATCAAATAGTAAAGACACAGGAGCAAGGTTTGGTTACCGTTGACAAGCATGAAATTGCCTTCATTGTCACGAATGGCCGTGCCAATGCGGTCGCCATCGGGATCGGTCGCCATCACCAGTTCTGCATCTGTTTCCATCGCCTTCTTTATGGCCAGATCCAGTGCAGCAGGCTCTTCGGGATTTGGAGAGACCACAGTGGGAAAGTCGCCGCTGATCACATCCTGTTCCGGAACATGAATGATATTGGTAAAACCGATTGCCTTCAAGGCATCCGGAACAAGGGTGATGCCCGTACCGTGAATCGGCGTATATACGATCTTCAAATCGTGTTGGTGGCCGATGGCTTCAGGTGAGAGTACCAGCTTGCGGACTTCGTCGATGAACGCTCTGTCCATGTCTTTGCCGATGATCTCGATCAGTTTGTTGTTACCTTTGAAACGGATATGATCGACCGACGTAATGCGATTCACCTCTGCAATGATGTTTTTGTCGTGGGGTCCCAACACTTGTGCACCGTCGTTCCAGTATGCTTTGTAGCCGTTATACTCTTTCGGATTGTGTGAGGCAGTAATCATGATTCCACTCTGGCAGCCCAGCTTTCTGATGGCATAAGATATCTCAGGAGTGGGACGAAGGTCTTCATAGAGATAAACCTTAATGCCGTTGGCACTGAAGATGTCGGCCGATATTTCCGCGAATTTGCGACTGTTGTTGCGACAGTCATGCCCGATCACAACCTTTATCTCTTTCACATCTGCAAATTCCTTCAACAGGTAATTGGAGAGCCCCTGTGTGGCGGATCCTACCGTATAAATATTCATTCTGTTGCTACCGGCACCCATTATACCCCGTAAGCCGCCGGTACCAAATTCCAGATCTTTGTAAAAAGCATCGACAAGCTTTGATTTGTCATCGCTATCGAGCATCTGCTGCACTTCTTCTTTCGTGGCAGCATTGTAATTTCCTTTAATCCAAGACTGTGCTTTTTCTGTTACAAATGCCAGTAATGTTTCTTCTTCCATAATGATGAGTATTCTGTTTTTATATCAGTTATTCTATTGTTTGAACTTTGTATTTATCTCCGGTTTGTTCAACAATTTTTTTGTAGTATTCATTGGAATACCCGGGACGGGAAGGAAATTCCGGTTGTCCGTAAGGATTCCTTTTAAACGTTCCGTTTTCTTCTTTTTTGACTACCCCGTCAATATATTTTACCATCAGATATTCACCCAGCTTCTTCCATTCTTGCACACCCTCCTTTACCAGGCGGTTGGAATATTGGGTAAGGTAGTGTATTGCTTCGGACCTGGATTTTGTATAAAGTGTCATTGCCTGCTCCTCCACCACAGGCTGAGAGGTTCTATAACTTTCCTCGAGTGCCGATTGTATTTTCTTCATGTCTGTACTCATATCGCTGTAGCGGCTGTAGACCATGTTGGATACCCAGTTGTGGATCCAGAAGGCAGAAGTCCAGGAGAAAGTTAGCAGATCCCCGTTCCCCTGTGCCATTTCCAGGGGTACTTCAGTATGTCCGCAGTAGATGGGATAATAGACTGTCTGCGCAGCATCGTCCAAGCCAAACCAAAGTATGCCACCAATCTCATCGGGAAACCATTCGCGCATTTGCGCTACAAAGGAGAATCCTGTCTGCTGGGTGGCTGTAGGCCGCTCGTTGCAATATTCTACCGAATCTACCTCAAAAGTAAGAGGAGACCATCGATAGGGAGAATTAAAGGGACCTGCACCCACGTCGAAGCGCCAGTCGAGCTCCGTGCCTTCATAGTGATCCCGCATCTGTTGCTGGATATCGTGCAGGCTCAATTTCCGGTCCGGTTTGATATACAAGGGCATGGGATCGGTTGTCTTTCCCTGGGCATAGGTCACATAGCGGGCCATGTCACTGTTTACCTTATTGAAGAACGACCAGACACGGGCTTCACAGAAACGCAATGCACCAAAATCCAATGGGGCATAAGCTTCAGCAAAACTGAATTGGGCGTCGTTGCCTGTAAAATATCCCTTCTCTCGGGCAAAGGAGATCACATCGGGAGCGTAGAGGCAGTTGATAGGGTCATCCAGCGGAAACTGCTGTATGCGGGCCTGGTTGGCATGTGCCGAGACACAATCGTCCGGAATGCGCACGGCAACCCATACAGCTCCTTTATTTTCTGGGCCTTTGCCAATCATTTCCATTATCCACACCTCATTGGGATCTGCAATTGAAAAGGACTCGCCGGAGCTGTAATATCCATAATCCTTTACAAGCTGTGTCATGACGGTGATTGCCTCACGGGCATTTCTGGCCCGTTGCAGCGTAATGTAAATGAGGCTCCCGTAGTCCATGATGGCGGTAGAGTCGACCAACTCTTCACGTCCGCCAAAGGTGGTCTCTCCGATAGCCAGCTGATGTTCATTCATGTTACCGGCAACGTTGAAGGTTTGCAGTGCCTGTGGAATTTCACCGAGGTACTTTCCGGTATCCCACTCGTAAACCTTGAGTTTTTCGCCGGGACGATATTGTTTTGCAGGCCAGTGATACAGTTCCCCGTACAACCCATATGAGTCAGCTGCATAGGAAATGAACGTGGATCCGTCGGTGGATGCTTTTTTTCCTACAAGAAGATTCGTACATGGAAAAGTTAAAGGGAGGGAAAATATACCCAGAAGGGCTGACAGTATGACTTTCTTCATAATGGATGCACTACAACTATTTATTTTCTTAACTACAGCGTAAAGATACTTTATTTTGTTTAATATGCCCAACGAGCAGATTGGATATTTTTGGGTGAATATTTGAAAAGTTGAATGTAATACGAAAAAAAAAGGTACATTTGTATCATAAAGTTCTAACCGGGTTGGAACTTGTCAGGAATGAAAGAAAAAATGAAAGCATTCACATCCAAAAGAATACTGGGACTTACCGTCACACAGATCATCGTGCTTCTTGTGTTGGTAGTGATGTTGTTTTTTTTTAGCGACAGTAGTGTGACAAAGAGGATTCGTTACGAAACACGGATCAGAAACCTTGAATCTCAAATTGAATTCTATCGTAATCAAACCAACATAGATAAGGAAAAATTAAACGAACTTCAATCAAATAAGGAAGACCTTGAAAAGTTTGCCCGTGAGAATTTTCTCATGAAGAAAGAAGGCGAGGACGTCTTTATTATCGATTGAATAAGTAATGTTAATGAGAAATACGAAGGATATATTACTACGCATTTCCGCCATCTGTATTTTGTTATCGGCGATAATTTTCCTGTTTTTACCGGAAATTGCACCCTGGCTCATGGGCCTGTCAGTAGCACTATTTTCGGTTATTACGGTTATCAGCCCTTATCCGGGCAAAAGTATCCGCGGAAAAAGGCTGTTCAACATACAACTCTTTGCCTGTGTATTAATGTTTGTGTCTACATATCTTATGTTCAGGCAAAGAAATGAATGGGTGCTGGCCATGATCTCCGGGGCTGTTTTTCTTTTATATGTAGCAATAGTATTACCAAAAGAATTGGAAAAGGAAATGAACAAAAACAAATAACGATACCTATGCTCTTTGGTATCTATTTATTAATTTGGAATGAATAAAAGCGTATTAATTGTTGATGACAATTTAACGGTTTGTCTGATGTTAAAGTCGTGGTTGGTAAAAAGAGACTTCCTTGTTGAAACAGCCACTTGTGCCAGCGATGCGAAACAAATGGTAAAAGAACAACCCTTCGACCTCATCCTTACAGATATAAGGATGCCCGATGCTGACGGGCTTACATTTTTATCCTGGGTTAAAAAATATGATTCTGATATCGTGGTTATCATGATTACCGGATACGCCGACGTGGAGTCGGCAGTCTTGTCAATGAAAGCAGGAGCAGCGGACTATATTCCAAAACCCATTGAGCCTGAGCATTTATTTAAAAAAATCGAGGAGGCATTTAAGACACAGGAATACAGAAACAAAAATAAACGGTTTTCAAATGACTTTATCCTGCCTCCGGATAAGGAATATCAGCTACTTTTCAGGCAGCTCGATCAAATAGCCGAACATAACGAACACCGTCTGTTGATTGGAGACAGAGGCACCGGAAAGGTCTCTTCCGTGAAGTATATTTACGAGAAGGGAATCCATCCTGCCAGACCACTGGTCCAACTGGATCCTGATCAGCTGAGTAATAAAAATGGTGTCCGGCAGTACATTGATTCTGAACAGGGTGTATCGCCCCTGATGGAGAAATTCTTTGAAGCACGGGGCGGGTTGCTATATATCAGAAAGGTGGATCAACTCGATCTCAATCTCCAGAATGAATTATTGAACATCCTCACGAAACAATCACGCGACGAAAACTATACTCAGGTAATTATGAGTACCGAGAAAAGTACTGGCGAATTGGAGAAGTCACTTATACCCAAGCTTTTCCACCTGCTCGAGGAGAGAAGCACAACCCTCCCCACCATAAAGGGAAAAAAACAGGTAATAGATACATTTGTATCATATTTTCTCCATTTTGCCAACCAGACGCTCGATAAACAAATACAAACCATTGATCAGGCTATTTACAAACAGATGTATGACTATGCCTGGCCGGAGAATATCCAGGAACTTAAGAACAGTGTCATACAGGCTGCATTGCTGACCGAAGGAAAACATATGCCGGCCGAGATGGCATCACGCTTGTTCGAAAAAGATATTACCAAGCAGGAGAGTAGTTCAGTTGTACCTAACCCGATGCTTAATCTTCGAAAGGAGAATTATGAGAAGGAAAAAATAGTGGAGGCACTGAGACTTGCCAAAGGAAATAAAACAATGGCAGCATCAATATTGAATATAGACAGAAAAACGCTGTACAATAAAATTAAATTATACAATGTGATTACTTAAATTTTTTTGCCCTATATGCAAAAAGAAATATCTTCAAAAATAAAGTTCACTGTGATCGCGGGCTATTTGTTGGTCGTGATTGTCATGGCACTGGGACTTTATGGCATTTATCGGAATCTGGTGGTCTTCTCAAATCAGAGAATTAAAAATGAAGACATTACCGAATTACTGATTGTGGGAAATACACTTTCGAAATTATACGAGATAGAAAATGGTCAAAATCTATTCACGGCTGAAAGTGCCCGGCAATATTTTCTCAAATATGATTCAGTTGTTCCGGAGATAAACCGCAACTTGAACAAATTGAAACAGTACTCCCAAGACACTGGGCGTATTGTTACACTTGACACGATAAAGTTCCTTATCCACGAAAAAAAAGTGAATCTGGAGGCGGTTGCCGTATTACTCGACTCGTTAAACAGAGCCCCCCTGATTACCAGCAGTACCGAGAGTAGCTATGTGCCGCGGGCATTGAACAGAGAGGTTTCAGATTTTCTGGAAAAAAATAATCTACGCATACCCCGGCGTAGTCAATCCGACACCACTGTAGTAGCCGGACAACGCAAAGGCTTCCTCGATCGGGTACGCAATGTATTTGTTGCTTCACCCGATTCAACCGTTGTAATCAGCAACAAAGCGGTGGTCAACGAACATGAATTCAAGGTCATTGTAGACACACTCATTAACAAGATACGTTATTCTGAAAAATTGGATCTTGCACGACAGAAGGCACTCCAAGCCATTTTTACCCAAAGGCTGGATACAATGAATTTCACCAACCGCATGCTTACCGTACGTATCGACGATCTTTTAAAAGGTATAGAACAGGCGGAAATGAAAAAGTCCCTTCAGTTGGTAATCGATAAGGAAAAGGCTCTCGCCGGTTCACAGCGTACCATGTTTGTGGTCTCCTGTCTGGCCATACTCATAGCATTAGTTTTCGGCATTCTCTTTTTAGTGGATATTAATAGAAGCCAGCGTTACCGTAGACAGCTGGAGAGCTCTCATAACCGTATTTCTCAACTTTTGGCTTCGAGGGAGAAGTTGATGCTTACCATTTCTCACGATATCAAAGCTCCGATGAGTTCCATCCTGGGTTATATTCATTTGATGGAAGGAGGTGGAAGTGAATCTGAAAATGAACCCCGGCTCCGCAATATGAAACACTCCGGGGAACATGTCCTCCAACTCGTATCCATGTTGCTCGATCATCATAAGCTTGAAGCAGGGACATGGCAACTTACAGAGTCCAACATTCATCTGCATGCCCTCGTGGAAGAAACAGCGGACAGTTTCAGACCACTGGCAAAACAGAAATATTTGAGTTATGTTGTTGACAACAAAATATCCCCTGAACAAATCTTTTTTGGTGACCCCTACGTGATGAGGCAGATCATGGGGAATCTTATTTCAAACGCTGTCAAATATACGGCTGTGGGAGAAGTACTCATTGTTGCAATGGTAAAAAAGGATGAAGGAGGTGATAGTCTCCTGTTTTCAGTTTCCGATACCGGAAGAGGAATTGATCCGGCAGACCGGCAGTATATATTTCAGGAATTCAGCCGGCTGGATAATTCCGGCATTGAATCGGCCAATATGGAAGGCAGTGGTCTGGGATTAGCCATCACAAAAGGTTTTGTGGATGCATTGCAAGGCAGCATATCTTTTATTTCGGAAAAAGAGAAAGGATCTGAGTTTATTGTGGAGTTACCCCTGCATCCTGCACAAAAAGAAGATGATAAAATTGTCGGGACAGGGTTTGATCTGGAAGGTATCTCCGTACTTGTGGTAGATGATGATCTGATTCAGTTGAATATGATTGCCGAGATGCTGCAAAAGGAAAGAATGCATTGTGTCATTGAGGCCAATCCTCGCAAGGTGGTATCGCAACTGAGTGAAAATTTGTTCGACATTGTCTTCGTGGATATCCGCATGCCACACATAGATGGGATTACACTCGTCGAAAAAATCCGAGTGAACAAAAATACAAAAGAAGTGCCCGTCATTGCGCTTTCAGCCGAATCTGAGATGTCCGCTGCAGAATTGCAGGCTGCCGGTTTTACCGATTACCTTTCCAAACCTTTTGAAACAGAGCATCTCTATAGCATCATCTGGAGGTATGTGAAATCGGGAAAAACGGGGATAAGCTATCCTGTTCATCCGGTAAAACCACGCATTAAAGGTGCAGGAGCGTTGATCGACTTTGTAAGGGACGACAAACAGGCTTCCAGAGGAATATTGAAGTCGTTTATCAGCGAGACAATAGTCAACATGGAAAAGCTTCAAAATTCCTTTGCTGAAAAGGATGAGAAGACGGCACGCGAGATTGCGCACAAGCTATTGCCTCTTTTTCAGATGATGGGCAATGAGGAGGTGATTGGTCTCCTGCGTCAGCTGAATGATGATCATCAGTGGTCAGGAGTGAAAGAAACAACTTTGCTTGAAAAGTTGAGATCAAGTGTAGAGGAGGTAGAGAATTTTTTAACAGAGATGGAGAGGGCGAAAAATGACACTCCAAATGGTAACCGATAAGTACAAACGGTATCTTCTTCTGGAAAAAGGGCTGTCGACCAACACTATTGAGGCATACATGTCTGATCTGCAAAAGCTGGTCGGTTTTTGTACAGAGTTGAAAATAAATGTTATCGATCTTCGTCGCGAGCATCTGGAGCAGTTTCTGGCATCAATATACGACCAGTCTCTTTCACCCCGCTCCACTGCCCGAATTATTTCGGGTCTGAAATCTTTCTTCCGTTTTTTACAGTTGGAAAAGTACCGCGGTGACGATCCTACAGAATTGCTGGAGACGCCAAAAACAGGGTTAAAACTTCCCCTGGTATTGTCATTGGAAGAGGTAGATGCGATACTGGCGGTTATAGACCTCTCCACTGCCGGGGGGACTAGAAATTATGCCATCATAGAAACACTCTATAGCTGTGGCTTACGTATTTCGGAACTTACCAGCCTTCGTTTCTCCGATTTCTTTCCGGAGGAAGGCTTCATTCGTGTGGAAGGGAAGGGAAGTAAGCAGCGGCTTGTACCTATATCGGACACCGCCATACAGAAGATCAAAGACTGGTTGCACTACCGCAATCAGATTAGCATTAAAAAAGGGAATGAAGATATTGTCTTTGTCAGTTCAAGAGGTAAAGCCATCTCAAGGGTAACTGTTTTTCATTATATCAAACAATACGCTGAAGCTGCCGGAATAAAAAAGAATATCAGCCCGCATGTTTTTCGTCATTCATTTGCGACACATCTGCTTGAACGGGGCGCCAATATCAGAGTAATTCAGGAGATGCTGGGGCATGAGAAAATAACCACCACCGAGATTTATACACATCTCGATCGCAGTTTTCTGCGTCAGGAGATTATTGAGCATCATCCAAGAAACAAGAAATAATAAATATTTCCGACGTCGGCACTAGAGATAAAAATATCCTGAAAACCACCGGCACTCCAAGATAATTTCCTATATTTGCTAATTGAAATAAAAAAAGATATAACGTCATGAAATTTGTAGTATCAAGCGCCACACTGTTGAATCACCTGCAGGCTATCGGCAGGGTGATCAATTCCAAAAACACATTGCCTATTCTGGATTGTTTTCTGCTGGATCTGAAGAATAACATGCTCTCTTTAACAGCAGCCGACAGCGAAACTAGATTGGAGACGCTGGTAGAAGTGGGAGGTGCCGAGGGTGAGGGAAGTCTGGCTATCAACGCCAAAAATCTGCTCGATCCGCTGCGCGAATTGCCGGATCAGCCGCTTACGTTCGATATAAACGATGAAACGCTGGAGGTTTTTATATATTATCATAACGGAAAATACAATTTCGTGGGATTAAAGGGTGATGAGTACCCTGAACCGAAAGTTCTGAAAGATTCTGCCCTGAAACTGACTATGGGTGCAGAAACACTATTCTCGGGAATAAACAGGACGGTTTTCGCAACTGCTGACGATGAGCTGCGTCCCGTAATGAACGGAATCTATTTCGATATCACTGCCGATGATGTTACCTTTGTGGCTTCCGATGGTCATAAGCTGGTACGTGTAACCACTACCGAGGCAAAGGGTGACGGGCGGTCTTCATTTATTTTACCCAAAAAGCCGGCAAACCTGTTGAAATTACTCCTCCCAAAAGAATCAGGCACTGTGGATATCACTTTTGACGAGAACAACGCTTATATTAACATGTCTTCATACAAGATGGTGTGCCGCTTTGTGGAAGGACGCTATCCGAACTATAATTCGGTGATCCCTCAAAATAATCCCAATACACTTACACTCGACCGGCTGGCCCTGCTCAATGCACTCAAACGCGTGGCTGTTTTTTCCAATCCGGCAAGCAGCCTCGTGAAGCTACAGCTTTCGGAAGAAAAGATCGTGGTGTCGGCACAGGATATCGATTTTCTTACCGCCGCCGAGGAGATGATCCCCTGCAATTACGAAGGCAACGTGATGAACATCGGTTTTAAAGCTGCCTTCCTCATTGACATCCTCAATAATATTCCCTCACCCGACGTGCGGATAGAACTCTCTGATCCCTCGAGAGCGGGACTTATCCTGCCGGTTGAGAAGGAAGAAAACGAAGATATGCTGACGTTGCTCATGCCAATGATGTTGAATGACTAACCCGTGCATGCATGCAATTAAATCTCAAAAACCCGCTGGTCTTTTTTGATCTGGAGACTACCGGGATCAACATTACCCATGATCGCATTGTGGAGATATCATTCCTGAAGGTATACCCAAATGGAAAAGAAGAAATTAAATCGAGACGTATTAACCCCGGAATACCCATACCACCGCAGGCAACGGCCATTCACGGTATCACGGATGACGATGTAAAAGATTGCCCTACCTTCAAACAGGTGGCCCGTTCGCTGGCCGATCAGCTGGAAGGCTGTGACCTGGCAGGATTTAATTCCAGTCGTTTCGATGTGCCCATGCTCGCGGAAGAGTTCCTCCGTGCCGGCGTGGATTTTGACATGAGTAAGCGTAAGTTTGTGGATGTGCAGATCATCTTTCATAAAAAAGAACAACGTACGCTGGAAGCAGCCTACGCCTTCTATTGCAATAAACAGCTGGAAAATGCCCATTCCGCCGAGGCCGATGCCTTTGCCACCTACGAAGTATTGAAATCGCAACTCGATCGGTACCCGGACCTGACAAACGACATTGAAATACTCTCAAAAGAATATTCCAGCTTTAACAATAACGTGGATTTTGCCGGTAGGATCATCTTCAACGAAGAGGGAGTAGAGGTGTTCAACTTCGGGAAACACAAGGGTAAACCGGTATTGGAGGTGCTCAAAAATGAGCCCGGTTATTATGGCTGGATGATGGATGGCGACTTTCCGCTGAATACAAAGCAGGCTCTTACCAAAATAAGGTTGAAAGAGTTAAACGGATAATCCCAGAAATATGCCCCGTTTTTTTGCGACGCTTTCATACAATGGCCGTAATTATGTGGGTTGGCAGATTCAGCCGAATGGCTTAAGTGTGCAGCAGGTGTTGCAGGACGCATTGTCTGTTATCCTGCGTGATAGCGTGGCCGTAACCGGAGCGGGTAGAACCGATGCGGGTGTGCACGCCCGTGGGATGGTGGCCCATTTCGATTGGGAAGGTGATGCCTTTTCGTCCGTTGACCTGATCCATAAACTCAATAATTTTCTTCCTAAAGATATCTCCGTTTCCAGTATACAACCTGTGAAACCCGATGCCCATGCCCGTTTCAGTGCCCTTTCACGTACCTACAGTTACCATGTGGTTACCCGAAAAGATCCTTTCATGCATGGATTGACCTGCCGTATACACTTTCATCCCGACTTACAACTGATGAATGCGTTGTGTGAAGTGTTGAAGGAGTACAATGATTTTACCAGTTTCAGTAAACTGCACACCGATGTGAAAACCAACCTCTGCAGTATTAAATCAGCTCAATGGGAACAGAAAGAAGAACATCGGTATGTTTTTACCATTACTGCGGACCGCTTTCTGCGAAATATGGTGCGCGCCATCGTGGGTACCCTGCTCGAAGCGGGTAGAGGACGTATTGATGAGCGTGGCTTACGACGTATCATTGAGGCTAAAAACCGCAACGTAGCGGGCGATTCCGCCCCGGGACATGCCCTTTTTCTTGAAAATGTGGCATACCCCGAGGATATCTGGTTATAAAAATTTTGCTGCTTAATCGTTCATCGAGATCAGAAACTCTTCATTGCTCGATGTGCGTCTCAAACGATTTAATAGAAACTCCATTGCTTCTACCGAATTCATGTCGGAGAGGAAGTTGCGGAGTACCCACATGCGGTTGAGTGTCTCTTCCGATAGCAGCAGATCGTCGCGGCGAGTGCTGGAAGCAATAATGTCCACCGAAGGGAAGATGCGCTTGTTGGAAAGTCTGCGGTCGAGTTGTAACTCCATGTTACCGGTACCCTTGAACTCTTCGAAAATCACATCATCCATTTTTGATCCCGTATCGGTGAGAGCAGTGGCAATGATGGTGAGCGAACCGCCATGTTCAATATTGCGCGCGGCACCGAAGAAACGTTTGGGCTTATGCAACGCATTGGCGTCCACCCCTCCCGAGAGCACCTTTCCCGATGCCGGTTGCACGGTGTTGTAGGCTCTTGCCAGACGGGTTATAGAATCAAGCAGTATCACCACGTCATGTCCGCATTCTACCAGGCGGCGAGCTTTATTCAGGACGATCTCGGCAATCTTCACATGACGGTCGGCCGGTTCATCGAATGTGGAGGCAATGACTTCGGCCCTTACACTCCTTTCCATGTCGGTTACCTCTTCGGGTCGTTCATCAATGAGCAGAATAATCATGTATACCTCCGGATGATTGTCAGCAATAGCATTGGCAATATCCTTGAGTAACATGGTCTTGCCGGTCTTGGGTTGTGCCACGATCAGTCCGCGCTGTCCCTTTCCGATGGGTGAAAACATGTCTACCACACGACATGAGAGATTGTCGTTATGTCCTTTGGTTAGATTGAATTTCTCATTTGGGAACAAGGGTTTCAGGTGGTCGAACGGTACACGGTCACGCACATCGTCAGGTTTACGGCCGTTGATGTTATCCACCTTCACCAGTGGGAAAAACTTTTCCCCTTCCTTGGGCGGACGAATGGGACCTTCCACCACATCTCCCGTTTTTAGTCCGAAGAGGCGAATCTGCGACTGGGAGACATATATGTCGTCGGGTGATGACATATAGTTGTAATCCGATGAACGCAGGAAACCATATCCGTCGGGCATGATCTCCAGTACACCTGAGGCTGTCAAGATACCGTCGAAGTCATAAGAAGAATCTTTCTCCTTTTGTGCCTGAGCCGGATTCTGACTAAGGGTGGGGGACTGGTGTGCCGTTTTTACCTGTTGTGTCTGAGGCTGCTGTTTTGGTTGCAGGGGGGAAGGTGCCAGCAGATCCATCAAAGAGACCTTACTTCCTGCAGGTGGCACCTCCTTTGCGGGGGGAGCCGCAGTCTCCACTGTGGGATCTTCAGCCACTACGGGGGGTAGTGTCACGGGTGCGGGTGCACTCTTTTTTTCTTCGTTTCTGTGTTTCGACGACCGGAAGACCAACTGAAGGGGTTTGGATGGTGTTTTGGAATCGTGCTGGGGTGTTTCGGCTTTTTCGTCCGCCGCCACTTTCTTGTCGGATGGCTTGTTGCTTAATTCTCCCTTTTGTGATGTTTCTTCCGTTGATTCCTTTACCATCTCATGCTTTGTCGCAACCTCCGGTTTTATGGGTGCAGGAGTAATTGCTGCAATCTCCTCTTTTTTTACCAGCTTGGGCTTTTCTGCAGGGACAACCGGTGCTGTTTGTTTGATGGAACTGTTTTGTTCTTTTTTGGTCGGTTCGGGTTCTTTCGTTTCTTCTTTCTTGCCGACAGGTTTGTTTTTCTGATTTTTTGGTTTCTCTGTGCGGTTCCGGGTACCATAGTTTTGTTTAGTCCCGGTGTCGGCAGTTAATTTTTTGGTTTCGGCTATTGCCTGCTCATCCAATATCTTGTAGATGAGTTCTTCTTTCTTGTACGCATCCGGACGCCGTATGCCCATTTCTTTGGCCAGGACCCGCAATTCTGTGGTAAGCTTTTCATTAAGCTCAATAATGTTATAAGCCATGTATATCTATTGAAATTCGTTGTGAATATTAAAAATATGTTGTCACTGAATCATGCCCGACCCGGTGTGATGGTTGCATGGAACCATACTTTTCAGCAAAAAAAGCCGGAGATAATCTGATATGAAATGAATTTGTAAATGATTAACAGTAGTATGAGTAAATTTACTGCTGAAGATTCTGCGACAAAGTTACTGTTTTTTTTGAATAACAGGAATAACTTCTTCGTTTTTTTTGGGATGATTTCAAATAAACGATTAAAAATCCTCCATATTCAATTTATTGGATGTGCTGACCCTTCTCTCCAACTCATTTTTGTACAACAGGGATCTTTTCCGGTCTAGTGAATTTGGCGCCGAGGACTGAGTAAACAATTCGAATGAAATATTTGCCCATTCCAATGCCTGCATCATATCATCCATCATTTCCCGTGCCAATGCAATATTATTTGCGGCCTTTGCTTTTTCTGTTTTATTGGAACGGGAATTAAAAAAAGCTTCCCATTTCTCTATTGCTGCAATCCAGTTTGCACTTTTGGCAAAACTCTCCCCTTCACGCATCAGTGCATTTGGCAGCGTATAATACCATCTGTTTTGCTTTTCCCAGTGCGGGGCAAAGACATAAGTCATCTTCTCGGCAGCCTGCACTGCCAACTGCTTCATCACTTCCTCCCGCGAGGGAAGCACGATGTCGGCATATGCCGGTATGTTTTGTGTGTCCAGACCTTCCCATCGGATGCTGTCGTTGTATTGCACTGCGGGAATCTTTCCTTCCATGGTGGGCAGATAGACTCTCAGAATAGAATTGATCCTCCCGGTCATTTCACTGTATGTATAGCCCTGTTGGCGGAACTGATCCTTTTTCTCGGTTTGAATAATCAACCTGTCGAGCGAGATGACCGCATCGGCCCCGGTCTTTTTCCTGATAACGTTCATTTGTTCGGGAGTAATAGGGCGTTCCTGAAAAAAATCGGCATCACTTCGCAATGGTTCAGGATAAAAGAGCACATTCTGAAAATAATCCTCTTCATTCAGAAATTGTGTCAGCGCCTCTGTGTAATAAATTGAGATGCTGTCGGAGGAAGCTTTTGCTCTTTCATTGGTTGAACGGCCTATCAGCCGTGTTTCGTGTCCAATGTTGTCTGGCTGTTGTACTACATTATTCACAATTGCCAGAGAAAATACGTTTGAGGGCAGTGTAACCTGTGCCGGCTCACGTGTTTCCACCGTCAAGTATTTTATGCCTGCACAACTGCCCAGGAAAAGGCTTGTGGCCATCACAATAAGTAAAGGGATAATCTTTTTCATCCGGGGTATTTTCTTTTTTA
>Ga0228535_1000583_pt1 | contig 93879 bp, 90 predicted proteins | sample SJ1metagenome_FD_168457 | JGI IMG/M metagenome (GOLD analysis project Ga0228535, IMG submission 168457) | Enriched culture of PCE-dechlorinating microbial communities from Ithaca, New York, USA - SJ1 | ecosystem: Engineered > Modeled > Simulated communities (microbial... > Unclassified | place...
GAAAAAGCCAACAAAGCTACCAGCATTGCTGTCATAATTGTTCTTGAAAGACGTTTCACGTGTTTCCTCCTCATGACGTTCTCATGTGTCGTTGTATACGTACTCAACAACACTATAACACACACTGTTAGAATCGGATACATCAAAAATACGCGAAAAATGTTGATTTAGGCCTTTATTTACAGAAAAAAGAAGCCTGTGATTGGTATTTTCACAGGCTTATGGTTACAATTCGGGATTAAAAATCCTTACATCAAGTCTTTCGGCTTGCGAGCGGTATTCCCAGATTTCTCACAATAAGCCACGTGTCGCAGTTTTCCATTTTCGAAAACTGCTTTCATCTTGATCGGGCCGCCCCAGCGGCTCATCATAACCTTTGCACCTTCACGGCGAGCGTTCTTTGATACGTTACCAGCCATATACCTATCCCTCCATACAAATTACCAATTCTTGGTTACTATAGCGATTCTCAACTGTCAAGTCAAATCCCTACCTTTCCATTTTATCTACTTGTTGCAACTTTGACAATCCAAACATAGAATGTTCGTATGAAAAAGACAGCAAAGTTGCTCAGACAACTATTTCTCATACCAGTATATCTCTACAAGGGATTGCTTTCCCCTTTTTTCGGAGGCGGTTGTCTCTACCATCCCACATGCTCCAGCTACATGGTTGATTCCGTACTCAAACACGGAATTGCAAAGGGCTTTGTCATGGGCTTCGCCCGTATTCTGCGTTGCAGCCGTTGGTACTATGGCGGTGATGACCAAGTTCCTGAAGTCTGGTCCTGGAAAGCAATCAAAGACGGTTTCATCCTCTTCCGAAAACGATGATCAGCGGGAAAGTTCCTTGACAAAAGGAATCAACACCGACAAGGCATTCTCGTTGTAGCCACCCTCGGGAATAATGATATCGGCGAACACCTTCGTAGGTTCAATAAAATTGAAATGTCCGGGCCTTACGACCTCCAGATACTGGTTGCAGACACTCTCCACTGTTCTACCACGTTCGGCGATATCTCGTTTGAGACGGCGGATGAACCGGATATCGTCCGGAGTATCCACATATAACTTTAAATCAAGCAGGTCCCGCACCTGTTTATCATACAGAACCATCAACCCCTCAATAATCACCAAGGGTTTGGGTTCTACATGTACGGACTCTTCCTTCCGGCGATGGTGGACGAAATCATACAAAGGCATCTCAATACTCCGACCCTCTTTCAAAGCCCTCAGGTGCTCATAGAGAAGCTCGATGTCGAATGCATCGGGGTGGTCGAAATTGAATGCAGTGATATTCTCATTACTGATGAAAGAAGCCGACCGATAGTAATTGTCCTGGGGAATGAATACGAAATCGGAACAAACTTCTCCGATTTTCCGTACAATAGTGGATTTTCCGGATCCGGAACCTCCGGTAATTCCAATGATCTTAACTTCCTTCATCATGTGCTCCCCTACGGCTGCGAATACTTCAGACCCGATTGTCATTTGCACCCAAAACTAAAGATGGTTGCATGCTTGAAACTACGTTCCTTGTTGAATATGCAGGACGGGAACTCAGGATGGTTCGGACTGTCTGGATAGTACTGGGTCTCAAAACACATGCCCGCATGCTTGGGATAAGCCACATTACCCTTCCCTATTTCCTTTGCTTTCAGAAAGTTGCCTGTATAAATCTGTACAGCGGGCATAGTTGTACTGATCTTCATCGTACGTCCGCTGATCGGCTCATGCACCGATGCAAACTCAACCATTTTTTCCGAATTGCGGGAGAGAATGAAACAATGATCGTACCCTCCGGCCTTCTCGATGTCCCGACCCACACTCTTTTTCTTGGTGAAATCGAAAACCGTTCCTTGAACATCGATAATATTTCCGGTCGGAATTGAAGCAGAGTCCACCTCGAGATACCGGTCACATGCAAGTTGCAATTCATGACCAAGAATGGTACCGCTGGCTGCACCCCCCAAATTGAAATAGGTATGATTTGTCAGATTGATGGGAGTCGGCCCCGAAGCCGTAGCTTCATACTCAACATGTAGACTGCCGTTGCTTGTAAGCACATAGGAAACGGTGCAATTGACTGCATGAGGGAAGCCTCCATCGCCCGAGGGACTGAAAAGGCTCAGGACCACACCCGGGTCACCGTTCAAATCGAACGTCTCGACATGCCAGTTGCGCCAGCCCCAGTTGCTCCTGCCGCTGTGAAGACTGTTGTTTCCCTCATTTTTCTCAAGTACGCAGGTCTTGCCGTCCAGCACGAACTCGGCATTGGCGATTCTATTGGCAAATCTGCCCACAACCTGTCCAAAATACGTAGTTGAGGTAAGGTTGTCCAACGGATTGTCGAAACCAAGAACGATGTCACGAATCTCGCCGTTGCGGTCGGGGGTTTTCAGCGTCTTAAGGTTGGCCCCGAGACTGAGAATCTCTGCAGTGATATCACCCTGGGAGAGTGTAATCAAATAAATGTCATCACCTTCAGCGGTAGTGGCAACCGAGCGTTTGGTCAACATAGGGTACTTCCTTGATCAGTTTCTTTTCAAAGAGTATACACCCCCTCTCATGGAGGGGGCAACAGAGAATGCGGCAGAGTGTACTGTTACTTCGAATCGTCTCCGCTTTTAAGAACCGCGAGAAATGCGCTCTGAGGAATCTCCACATTGCCGACCATTTTCATGCGCTTCTTTCCCTCTTTCTGTTTCTCAAGGAGCTTGCGCTTTCTGCTGATATCACCACCGTAACATTTGGCGGTAACGTCCTTGCGGAATGCCGTGATGGTCTCTCGGCTGACAATGGTACCCCCGATGGCCGCCTGGATTGCTATCTTATATTGCTGGCGGGGAATTTCACCCCTGAGCCTTTCACACACTTGTCTGCCACGGGTTTGGCTGTTCCCGCGGAAAACCAGCTGACTTAAGGCATCCACAGGTTCACCGTTCACCAGAATATCCAGACGGACCAAATCCGTGCGTTTATAACCGATGACCTGGTAGTCGAACGAAGCATAGCCGCGGCTGATCGACTTCAGGCGGTCATAGAACTCGAAGAGAACCTCGGCAAGAGGCATCTCATATATGAGCTCGACGCGTTTCTCATCCAGATAGTTCATACCGGTCTGCGTCCCGCGTTTCTCCATGCACAGATTGATGATCGGCCCTACATACTGAGTCGGGGTGATCACATTGGCCTGGATGTACGGCTCCTCCGCGTAATCCACCCGCATGGGATCCGGATACTCCAAAGGATTGTCGATATTGATGGTCTCACCGTTTTTAAGGTGAACAATATACTTGACCGAAGGGCTGGTGAATACAATGGAAAGATCGAATTCACGCTCGATTCTCTCCTGAATCACCTCCAGATGCAGCATTCCCAAGAAACCGCAACGGAACCCGAATCCCAACGCAGCTGAGCTGTCCTTCTCATAGATGAGGGATGCGTCGTTGAGCTTCAGCCGCTCAATGGCGCTGACCAGCTCCTCATAGTCATTGGTGTCAACCGGATAGATGGAACTAAAGACCACCGGCTTGACATCCTTGAATCCTGGAAGCGGTTTCTTCGCCGGATGAGCGGTGGTGGTTATCGTATCACCGACTCGTACGTCACTGATGGTTTTCACTCCGGTGATGACATATCCTACATCACCGGCATGCAGCTCGCCTGTCTTGATGAGCTCCAATTGGAATACTCCGGCCTCCTCGACCTTATAGACGCCGCCTGAATGCATGAACTGAATTTCAGTTCCAACTTTCATGACTCCATCGAAGACTCGGCAGTGCACGATGACACCCCGGTACGCATCGTAATGTGAGTCGAAAATAAGAGCCTGCAATGGCAAGGCATCATTTCCCTCTGGGTGTTTGATCTGCTTGACAATGGCCTCAAACAACGTATCCACACCGAAACCGGTCTTGGCACTTACCTGGACCGCCAACGAACTGTCCAGCCCAAGATCGTGATCTATCTGATGAAGACATGCCTCGATGTCGGCGGATGCAAGGTCCACCTTGTTGATTACCGGGATAATCGTCAAATCATGTTCCATAGCCATATACAAATTGGCCAGGGTCTGAGCCTCTACACCCTGTGAGGCGTCAATAAGAAGCAACGCACCTTCACAGGAACTGATCGCACGTGAGACCTCGTAGGAGAAGTCCACATGGCCCGGAGTATCGACCAGGTTCAGCGCATAGGTCTTCCCATCCTTGGCGGTATAAGGAATCGTCACCGCCTGGCTCTTGATGGTGATGCCCCTTTCCCGTTCTATGTCCATATTGTCTAGAATCTGAGCTTGGGCGGGGCCGCGGGCGCTATTGATGTGGGCCATCTCAATGAAACGATCGGCAAGGGTGGACTTGCCGTGATCGATATGTGCGATAATACAAAAATTTCGGGTCAGTCTGGAATCAGCACTCATACTCGTCCTTATTCGTTCGGTTGTTCAACAGGAGGTAGCTCGGTCTCCTCAGCAGCAGGGTATACAATCTGGTCGAAGCCCAAGAGTACGCGAATCTGGGCATCGTCCAATGTCTCCTTCTCCACCAATTCCTTGGTGAGAAGTTCAAGCTTGTCTCGGTTTGCCGACAGAAGATCCCTCGTCTCAGCCATCGCCCCGTCAAGAATAGCATGAATCTCCTGGTCTATCCGCTTTGCCGTCTCCTCGCTGTAATCCTTGTGCTGGGTAATCTCCCGCCCAAGGAACAAGGGTTCTGACTCATCGGCAAGATTGACAAATCCCAAACCGCTCATGCCCCACTCTGTGACCATGCGGCGGGCCAGATCGGTCGCCTGCTTGATATCGTTGCTGGTTCCCGTGGTGGTTTCACCGTAAACCAGCTCTTCAGCGACATAGCCGCCCATGCATACCTTTATCCAATCGCTGAGCATGGACTTGGTCTTGGTATAGGGATCACGTTCGGGAAGGCTTACCGTCAACCCGAGAGCTCTGCCGTGGGGGATGATGGTAACCTTGTGCAAGGGATCCAGGTGGGTCAGATAATAATGCAGGAGGGCATGACCGGCTTCATGGTACGCAGTAGCAAGCTTCTCCTTCTCATTCATCGCACGACTCTTGCGTGCAACACCAAGCAGGATCTTATCCCTGGCCTCTTCCATATCATCCATACTGACGGTGGATTTATTCTTGCGCGCAGCAAACAAGGCCGCCTCATTGACCAGGTTGGCCAAGTCGGCACCACTGGTGCCTGCACTTCCACGGGCGAGCCGCTTCAAATCCACATCTTTCTCCAACTTGATCTTTCGACAGTGAATCTTCAAAATCTCTTCACGTTCCTTGATATCGGGAAGGTCCACTACAACCTGTCTGTCGAAACGTCCGGGTCTGAGCAGTGCAGGATCCAGTACATCAGGACGGTTGGTCGCCGCCATGACAATAACGCCGACTGTGGTGGAAAAGCCGTCCATCTCGACGAGAATCTGGTTGAGCGTCTGTTCACGTTCATCGTTTCCACCGCCAAGCCCACCGCCGCGGGTGCGCCCGACAGCATCCAACTCATCGATAAACAAAATACAGGGAGCGTGCTTGCGGGCCTGCTCGAATAAATCTCGGACACGCGCCGCACCCATACCGACAAACATTTCGACAAAGTCGGAACCACTGGTATGAAAGAAAGATACTCCGCTCTCTCCAGCCACGGCTTTCGCAAGCAGCGTCTTACCGGTTCCCGGAGGTCCCACCAACAAAACACCACGGGGTATTTTTGCCCCGACTTTGGTGAAGCGGTCGGGATGCTTGAGGAAGGCGACAACCTCTTCCAGTTCGTATTTTGCCTCAACCTGGCCTGCAACATCCTTGAAAGTGGTCTTGGTATCGGTATCCATGTACTCCTTGGCCCTGCTCTTGCCCAAGGTGGACATCATCTTCCCGTTCAACCCGCTGGATTGGCGGTACAACATAATGGTAAAACCGATGAAGATTATCCAAGGCAGGAGTTGCAGAATAATTTGCAGAAAGGAAATCTCTTGTACGCTGCCGGTGACCGAAACACCTTTCGTCTTCAAGGAAGGAAGCAGGCTTTCATCAAAATACGGGATCCTTGTCTGTGCTGAAATCCCATTCTTCAAGACGAAGCGAATCAAGGACTGCTCCTTGATCTCAACCTGCATAACTTGGTTTGCATCCACATATCCAATAAAGGTCGTATAGGGAACCACCTGGTCTTTGGCACCGGCGGCTGAATCAAAAAACATATACGCAAACATAATCGCCAAGGTGATGAACACAATCAAGGCGAAACGGTTTTTGGGGTTGTTTGAAGGCCTGAACGACGGTTTCTTGTTATCCTTGCCCGGACCTTGCCAATATTGGTTGGGGTCTTGGTTGTCAGACTTTTTTTCCGAATCGCTATCTTGGCTGTCTTTTCTCAATTTCACTGCAATTGTTCCTTTTATTACTACTATATATATTTGTTAATCTTCGGGCAAGTGGAGCTTTGAACCGCTTGGCTAACCGGTCGCGGCCTCCTAAAAACCGTGCAAAAACGGCTACAAGGCCGGAGCGGTCGGCAAGCACCACAACCAAAGGATACAGATGTTTGGGTATCTTATACGAAGAGAGCAGTTTCGTCACCTTGACCGTTCCTCCCTCCAAACAAATTTCATCGGAAAGCTGAACAGACCGGAGCACTGCCGTGTCAAGCTGGGTGGCATCGAGGGCAAGCAGATCCGGATCAACTGAGCCTTGTTCATAGGGAATACTCCTGAAAATTACGTCGTTTCCCAGATCCATGATCTGTGTTGCACCCGGATTTGCCAACTGACGGCAAAAATGCCAACAGCCTTGGTCCACTTTGTAGCAAGTACAGACATCCTGATCCAGCTTGCAGTGAAACGATCCCGATTGCAAAACCCAATTCCCGCCATCCCCGCTCTCCTCCAACGCCTTTCGCAGACGCTGGATGAAGGACCCCTTGATGCGCTCGCCTGTTTCAAAGTGTGCGATAATGCGAAAAAGCACAAGTTCCCGAATGGGGGGAGCCAGTAGGGTGAACCAGGAACGAGAGAATTCGGCGCAATCGGGCATAAAGGACACTGCCTTAAGAGCGTGCTCGGTCAGGGAATCCAACAACCGACCCACCTCTCCGAAACGTCTGCTCATCAGTGCAATGGCATCATAAGCTCCGCCGAACACCGAAAGGATGGGTGGCGTGATAGTATGTCGGATGGCATTTCTCAGGTATGCATCCTCGTTGTTGGTCGAATCTTCAGACCAAATCATCGCATGCTGCCGGACATAGTCGGCAAGCTGTGCATGAGAACACGCAAGGACAGGTCTGATGAGGGTAACCTTGCTGCCTTCGACTGTCCGGACTTGCCGCACTCCCTCCAAGGCCGTTATGCTCGCGCCTTGGAAAAGCCTCATCAATGTTGTCTCCAATTGGTCGTCTGCGTTGTGGGCGGTGGCGAGATGGGTACACCCCGCTCGTGCACATTCATCATACAATGCCTCGTAGCGTAGATGTCTTGCAGCCTCTTCCAGTCCTCCTCGTCTCCTGACCGCCGCCATTGCAACCGAGCCTTCGCCAAGATCAAGGATACGCAGACCAATGCCCAGCTTCAGGCAATTCTCTCCATTCAGAGCCATTTCAACCCTAAGCTCCTCGGACGGGCGCAGATGATGCTGCACATACATCACGTGCAAGTGATCTGGGGTGTACAACTGCCTCAAGGCAAGAAGCAGTGCAAGAGAATCACTGCCCCCGGAGAATGCGACTCCGATCCGTGCTTGATCATCGATGTGGTGGTCAGCGAGAAATGCAGCAACCTTATTCAGCACCTCTGCGTCGATTGTAGGCAACCATCACCTCCTGAAGCATCTTCCCTTCCACCAATTCGACCAAGGCTTGCGAAGCCAGGCGAATACCATCCAGAATCCTCTCATCATCCATACTGCCCAGTACATGATCAACCACCGACACACCTTCTTTCGGACGGCCGATACCTACATAGATGCGGATGAATTCTCCGCTTCCCAGGTGTTCGATCAAGCTCTTGAGCCCATTGTGACCGGCAGAAGAGCCTCCTTTACGTATGCGAATCATTCCAGGGGGTAGATCCAACTGGTCACAGATTACAATGATATCCGATGCCTCAATGCCGGGAAAGTGTTTGAGAACCTTTCCACTTGCATTCATATACGTCAGGGGCTGGACCAACAGCACTGCTTCACCCACCTTGGCTTGACGATAGAGACGAAAACAGCGTTTTTTCAGAGTAACCTGAAAAAACGCTGCACATGTACTCACTACATCAAAGCCGACATTGTGTCGGGAGTGCTCATACTTGGTCCCGGGGTTTCCCAGTCCAAGAATCAACTTCATTTCTTTGCCTTGGCATCCTTGGTGGGTTCGGCGGGAGCAGCGGCTTCAACCACTTCTTCAACGACAGCTGCAGTTTCAGCCTTTACACCCTTGACGGAGGCAACGGTCTTGGACAGGTCGTCGAGCACCTTGACACCGGCGGGAATCACCACATCCTTGAGGTGGAGGCTCTGGTTGATCTTCAAAGCGGATACATCAGCCTCGAGAGCGGCTGGAAGGTCCTTGGGCAGACATTCAATTTCAACTTCATGCATGACCTGGTCGAGAACACCACCCTCCTTGGTTCCCACGGGGTTGCCCTTGAGAATGAGGGAGACAAGCGTACGAAGAGCCTGGCCGCGGGTGACTTCAAAGAAGTCCACGTGCTTGATTTCGCCGATCATCAGATTTTCCTGATAATCCTTCATCAGACACTCATACTGCTTCTTGCCGACCGTAATCTTAAGCAGTGCGGTTTCAGAGAAATGGCGCATCTTGTTTGTGAATTCACGGGAATCCAGGATAACGTGCACCGGAGCATTCTTTCCATAGATTACAGCAGGGATACGCTTTGCTCGAAGCAAACGACGGGCACCGGCACTACCGAAATCTTCGGTTCTCAGTTCCGCCTTCAAACTCTTGTTATCAGACATACAAACTCCTTGTACTCTCATTGGCGCATGCATCGATGCCCAATTACCATAGCATTTTGGATATTTAGAATACCACTAGGAAGCGAGTATAGAGTGTTTTGCCGTAGTAGGGCAAGCCCTCCACAAAAAAACAGGGGCAATCCATGCAAAGGATTGCCCTACTGGGAAGGAGGGATTCGAACCCCCGATGCCGGCACCAAAAACCAGAGCCTTAACCGCTTGGCGACTTCCCAACAACGGATACGACAGTATACGAAAACAATGGGTTTGTCCAGCGGTTTATTGCAGCTCTTCCTCGCCTGCAGCTTCTCCGGTGTCGGAGGCATACGCCTCCATGATGACTTTTTGGAGGTGGTCGCGGAAATCACTGCTTATCGGATGCGCGACATCCTTGAATTCACCATTGGCCAACTGCCTGCTCGGCATTGCTATGAAATCACCATCACGGCCCTCGATGACCTTGATATTGTGCACTACAAATTGGCTATCGAACGTAACGGTCACATAAGCCTTAAGTTTTCCTGTCTGATTGACTTTCCGTACACGTACTTCTGAAATATCCACAAAAACCTCCAAACAACTCCAACCAACTTCATCAAACTTTAACTCATCAAATGTGTAATCCAACACCTGACACGAGGGCCGAAAGCGGCGACAACGTTTGCATGCACATCATGGACTTGGGAAGCATCCTCACTGACGAAAAACCAACACGCTCCACTACCGCTCATGCCGAAAAACCCTTCATATTCTTTGGCTACTGTTTCCAGAGCCTTATAAAACGCACCATTGCTCGAGCACGACTGAAAATCATTATACAATAAACCCCTCCACTTATGGGAAGGTTTTTCATATATTTGCAACAATTCCTGTATACCCGGCATGTACACATTTTCCTGATTCGCTCTCATCTCATCAAGCATCCGATAGGCTGATGACGTTGATACGTCAAAAAAAGTCGGCATAACCAACAAAGCAGACATCGGCCGGCTGTCCAAAGGAGCAACGTTTTCCCCCTTCCCTGTTACAAGAGCGGCACTATAGCCGTAAAGGAAGAAGGGGACATCGCTGCCGACCTGCAAAGCAACCGAATGCAACACTTGTGCTGGCAGGGCATGCTTGGAGTCGATCGCCTGCAACATAGCCAACAAGCTGGCTGCATCGCTCGAACCTCCTCCAAGTCCTGCCTTCACAGGAATCTGTTTGTCACACTTGATTTCCAAATGCAGGGTACTGCCTCCAGCTTCATGCCAAAGGCGGGCTGCTTTCGTCAAGGTATTATCTGTAGGACTGCAGTACGCTTCCAACCCCTGCACCTGCACATCAAAAGTCTCGCTCTCCTTCCATCGAAGCGTGATGGTATCGCTCAAGCCCACCAAAGCGAACAAGGACTGGATGGGATGATACCCATCCGGATAAGGAAGTCCGACGGCCAGATGCAGATTTATTTTGGCATGGGCAGGGCGCGAACACACGGTATCCATGGCTAACAGAGTATCAAAGCGGAACATGGTTGTCTAGTAAGATTTTTGCATATGTAGTTTCTTAGAGCAGATTATTATCAATAATACCACTCTAAAAGTGACTAAAGTGATGGAAATCCAATACAAATCTCGGATTGCTTCAAGTCCAGGCACCTATTGAGCAAAGCTGCTCTGCAACCTTCTCCTTCCACCCTCGATTAGCCTGGGGACTGGCCGGACTTGGATGCAATATAGAGGAGATGACGGTATCGGCCCTCGACCCGGCAACATTGACGAACTTTTGCATCGCATATTTGCCAACTCCAATCAGATGGGTCGGCTCAAGCAGCTCGATCACATCAAGCAGATAACGGTCGCAAATCGTCTCAAGGGCGAGCCGTTCCCCCCGCGCCAACATATCAGGGGTGATGTTCTTTGCAGAAGGTTTCCTGTCCATAAAGACCAGCGGACAATAATTGGTGACCGCCATCTCTGCCGAGAAAGCTTCTGCGGTGCCGTAATGCTCGGCAATCAATCCCCAAAGCCGTCTTCCGCTGACTTCGCTTCGTGGCGAAGCCAATCCCAGCACCGGTCGGGCAGGGTGTTCAACCAAGGGTTTTGCTATTTCGGCTTCGAGCTTGAGAAAATGTTTTACTGCTTCAATCTCCCCAAAAGGAACCCCGGTCTGGGTCATCCCGAAAGGTCCCGGGTTCATCCCCAAAAGGAGGATCCTGACCGGACGGCTGAGGTAGTTGCGGATATACAGTTCATGCATCGGCCAGGCATAGGACAAGGGATTATAAATATAGCAATCACAACTGAAACGAAGTGTTTCCACCTGCTGTGCAAAGACTTTCGTGCGTTCAATGACCTTTTCTTGCAGCGTAAGCATACATTCCCCCTAGGCAGACAGTAAGCGTGTACCGTATGATGATACCCCAACATGGCACAAATGAATGAGAAACTCAAGGGAATCATTTTTGACAAGGACGGTACACTCTTCGACTATGCCCAAGTATGGGAGGATGTGCTGAAGGAAGGCATCAACAGTGCTTTTGTGTCGATGGGAAAGGCGGAGCATCAGAAGGCCAAAAAGGCGATGCTTCACCTCATGGGTATAGACGAACACGGTGACTGTCATCCAAAAGGACTTGTGTTCACCCACCGCCCGATACAGATTTTGCGCAGATTCCTCTTATACTGCATCCGTTACAGAGTAAACGCAATCAAGGCAATACGGGCCTACCACCAAAGTGTACAGAACAGCGAGGTTCTGCTCAGCGAAAAGCTGGGGAAAATGGATTTTTCGCTTCAACAAACACTGTTTTCAACCCTGAAGGAGCGAGGCTACTCCATTGGAATCATCACCAATGACAACGCATCCTCCACCTCACTCTTTCTCTCCTTGATGGGATTGAGCGATCATATCGATTTCGTCTCCTGTCGGGACAGCAATTATAAGAAGAAACCGCACCCCCAGGCATTTTTGGAGTTCTGCAGACAGCAGGACATCATGCCCGGCCAGGTTGCGATGGTCGGTGACACCATCACCGATATGTTGTTCGCCAAGCGGTCGGAAGCCGGTTACACCATCGCCTTGCTCAGCGGAAGCAATGACAATAAGAGCCTTAGGCCTCTTGCCGATGTCGTATACCCCGATATCTCAGCGCTCCTTGCGGACAAACGGCTCTTTCCTGCTCCCTAGTATTTTTTAACTATTAGTTCAACCATAATTCAGTTAAGGAGTTACTCGTTTCTTGACAAATCGGGTGTATTCTGTGAAAATCGAATCACTGACGCCTGTTTCAGGTGTATAGTATGTTTGTATCATACACACTAACGCGGAGTACCCCCTAACATGAAACACTCTTGGGATGATTTGGATCAATATCGCGGGGTGCTGTTCCAAGGACAGTGGCCGACCATCATAGATTTATTGCTTATCACTGAACAAAAATTCGGGACGAGAAACAGCTTTACCGTCTTCCGTCCCGACAGGGTCACCCTTACCTATACGGAGCTTCTCAATCATGTGAAGAGGGTCGGCTCCTACCTCATCGAACAGGGAATCAAGAAAGGGGACCGTATCGTCATCAATGGAAAGAACAGTCCATCATGGGCCATAGCGTATCTGGCAACATTGTACGCCGGAGCTGTGGTGGTACCACTGGACAATCAGCTACACACCGACAGGGTTGAAAACCTCAGCAGTTTTGTAGATGCCTCGTTCTTTTTCGGCGACAAGCCTGTCATTGAATCTCTCGACACCCAGAAAGCTTGGTTTAAAAATCTAAAAGGCTTGGCTACACTTGGCTCGGGCAGCGACCATCATCCCAGTATTGATGCACTTGCGCCTGTTTCTCTTGCTGAACGAATCCCCTCTTTGGAACACGACCTTGCTGCAATACTTTTTACCAGCGGGACCACCGGAAATGAGAAAGGGGCCATGCTCACCCATGCAAACATCGTAAGTGACCTCTATCAAGCCTGCGACGGCACATTCCTGAGTCTGGATGAGACCGATGTCCTGTATGCATTGCTTCCCCTGCACCACTCCTATTGCTGTACTGCAGTACTCCTTGAGTCCATCAAGCATGGTGCCGAGTGTGTTTTCGGTCAGGACATCGCTGTCAGCAGAATGATCAACGACCTCACACAGGGTAAAGTCACCATATTCATGGGAATTCCCCTGCTGTACAACAAACTGCTCTCGGGTCTGCTCAAGCAGGTGAAAAAAAAGGGCTTCTTCGTGAATGCATTGATCCACACCATGATGACAATCAACGGCTTCACCAAGAAGTACCTGCACTGGAATCTCTTTCGCAAGGCATTCAACAAATTACTGCTCGAAAAAATCGGCCTTGACCGCAACAATTTCCTTATCTGCGGGGCAGGTCCCCTCAGTCCGAAAGTGTTCAAGCAATACCAACAACTGGGCCTTGACTTCATCCAGGGGTACGGGCTGACCGAAACCAGCCCGATTCTCACCCTCAACCCCATAAGCCACTTTAAGATTGATTCTGTCGGGATGGTTTTTCCGATGGTGGACATGATCATCGCCGAAGCTGATTCGAATGGAGTGGGAGAAATCCGGGTGAAAGGACCAAACGTCACCCAAGGGTATTACAAGGATGCGGAGCATACAGCCGAGCTTTTTGACGAGCAAGGATATTTGAAGACAGGAGACCTGGGATACTTGGATAAGGAGAACTACCTCTACCTCAAGGGAAGGGCGAAAAACATCATAGTCACCGAAGGCGGCAAGAATGTCTATCCGGAAGAGATCGAGGATCTCTTCCAGCTCTACACGCAGGTGGATCAGATCCTTGTGCGCGGGTATCAGGAGAACAAGGATGTACCTGCAGAGATGATCGAGGCTGTTGTCTATCCCAATGCAGACTACTACAAGGACCATGGTGTTTCCATCCAGGAAGATCTGGACAGGGTCATCAAGGAAGTGAACCAGCAACTGTCCGGATACAAGAAAATCACCCGTCTGACAATTTTAGACAAACCGATGGATATGACCAGTACAAAAAAGATCAAACGCAACAAGGTGACGGCTTAGGGCGTTCATGCTACAATACCGCCTATGAAACTACTCCTATCCAATGCCTTGATTGTTCCCATGACGGCTCAAGGCCTCTATTTTCGTGGTGATATCGGTATTGACGGCAGGCATATTGCCTTTACAGGAACGAACGATCCTTCGTTTGTTCCCGATCGAATCATCGACGCTTCATCCTCTATTGCTATGCCGGCATTGGTCAACGCCCATACTCACTTGAGCATGGGCTTGATGCGCAACTACAAGGACGATATGCCCACCCTTCAGGCTTGGCTGGCTGAAATATTCCCCATCGAAAACAAACTTACCGAGAGGGACGTGCTGCTTGCCTCCCGTCTGGGCCTGGTCGAGCTGATCCAAAGCGGTGTTACCACCTTCGCCGACATGTACTTCCATCCCCAGTCCACTGCGGAAGCTGTGTTGGAAGCCGGTATTCGTGCAAGCATCAGTGTGACGCTGTTCGGCGGTCTTGAAGAGAACAAGCAACGTGTCTACGATCGTGAGAAACTTCTGAGACCGTATATTGATCGAAGTGAAGGGCGCATCCAGATCGACTGCGCTCCCCATGCCATTTACACCTGTCCCAAGGAGACGTATCAATTCGCCCACAGTTGGACGAAGGACCATCAGGCGATACTGCACACCCACCTCAGCGAAACACAGCTGGAGGTCCAGGATTGCATACGGGAGACAGGGAAAACCCCCTTGGAGTATCTCTTGGATATCGGAGCCTTGCAGGATGTGAAGAGTTTGCTGGCCCATTGTGTACACCTGACTGATTCCGAAGCGGATGCATTGCATGACCTGGACTCCAGCCTGGTACATAACCCGAGCAGCAACTGCAAGCTCTCCAGCGGTATAGCGCCCATCAGCTCCTATATCCAGAAAGGAGTCACGGTAGCCCTTGGGACCGACGGGGCAAGCAGCAACAACAATCTCAATATGGTCGAGGAGATGCACATCGCCAGCCTGTTGGGCAAGGTGCATGCCACGACGCACCAAAAGCTGCATCCGTACGATGTGCTGCGCATGGCGACTGCCGACGGTGCCAATGCCTTGGGCTTGCAGCAGAAAATCGGAATGCTGAAGGCGGGCATGGAAGCTGACATTCTTCTTGTGGATATTCATAAAAGCCATTTGACTCCATTGAACGACCCATTCAGCGCCTTGGTCTATGCAACCCAGGCCTCCGATGTGGACACCCTCATCTGTCAGGGCAGAGTTGTCATGGAAGGCCGCAGGCTGATGACTTTGGATCAGGATCAAATCATCAAGGATGTTCAGAAGAGCTGGGCGGATGTTCAGCAACGATAGGAGAGAATCACATGGATGAGTCGTTTGTCGCCCTGCAGTTCAAAGAAGAGAAACTGGTTCTGTTGGATCAACGAATCTTGCCCACCCACGTGGAGTATGTACAGTGTGCAACCTTTGAGGAGGTAGAGTTCGCAATCCGCGATATGATCGTTCGAGGAGCTCCGGCCATCGGCGCTGCAGCTGCATACGGCGTGTACCTTGCCTTGAAACAGTCTCCCCGGGAAACGGATTTCTATCAGGCATGCACCTTTCTTGGCCAGGCAAGGCCGACGGCAGTGAACCTGATGTGGGCAATAGAACGCATGCTCTCCGTATATGAACAATGTAAGATTGGAGGCCGTCCGCATGCCTTGCAAAGGCTCCTGTCCGAGGCACATGGCATCCGCGAGGAGGACATCCGAACAAACAAAACCATCAGCAGGATTGGAAATAGAATCGTACCCGATAGGGCTACAATTCTCACCCACTGCAATACAGGAGCCCTTGCAACCGCTGGATGGGGAACAGCCTTGGGGGTGATCAAGCAGGCTTTCTATGACAACAAGCAAATCTTTGTCTATGCCGATGAGACGCGACCCCGCTTTCAGGGAGCCAGGCTTACCGCATGGGAGCTGATGGAGGCAAAGATTCCCTCCAAACTCATTCCCGACAGCGCTGCAGCCACGCTCATCCGGGATGGGAAGATCGACTTGGTCATCCTTGGAGGCGACCGGGTCGCCGCAAACGGGGATGTCGCAAACAAGTTGGGAACCTTTGCACTTTCAGTAATCTGCAAGGCGTACGGCATACCCTTTTACAGCGTAGTACCGGTTTCCACCATCGATTTCGCCATACCCGACGGATCAGCCATCCTCATCGAGGAGCGGGAAGCAACCGAAGTCACCCATGTCCAGGGAGTGCAGGTTGCTCCTACGGGCATGCAGGTCTACAACCCGGCTTTTGATGTCACGCCACACCAGAACATCACCGGCATCATCACCGAACGGGGAATCATCTATCCTCCGTTCAAGGAAAACATTGAACGACTTCGACGAGGAGAGTCTCTCTGATATCCTGAAGCAGTTTTTTAGAAAAAAATCATTGTCCGGAGAATTGGTGAAATGGGCAATAGAAGGGCCCTTGGTTGAGCACTCCCTCAGCTGAGGGTATTTATCCCTATGCATCTACGCATCCCGCAAAATTATTCATGAATTTTTCGTATTTCCGAAAGCCTTTACCAACTTTGACAAATTCATTAGTATCGTATGCAGTTTCATGTATATTTATACATACCTATGAGGAGTGATACCCAGCATGCACGACGCGACCCAAAAGATTCTTGATCATGTGATCAAGCTCGATCCACATCAAAAGGAATTCATCCAAGCGGTGACATCGTTCCTTTCCTCCATCGACACCTTGGTGGACGACCTCCCTCAGGTTGTATATCACAAAGTACTCGATCGTATTGTTGAGCCCGAGCGGGTTATCATGTTCAGAGTACCCTGGATTGACGATGACGGACAGCTGCAGATCAACCGCGGTTATAGGGTGCAGATGAACAGCGCCATCGGTCCTTACAAGGGGGGACTTCGCTTTCACCCGTCTGTAAACCTCTCGATTCTCAAATTCCTGGCATTCGAGCAAACCTTCAAGAACAGCCTCACCGGCCTATCCATGGGCGGCGGCAAGGGAGGAAGCGACTTCAATCCCAAGGGAAAAAGCGACAATGAGGTGATGCGTTTCTGCCAGAGTTTCATGACCGAGCTTGCACGCCATATCGGTGAGGATACCGATATTCCCGCCGGTGACATCGGTGTCGGCGGCCGGGAGATCGGGTATATGTACGGCCAATACAGGCGAATGACCAATCGCTCTGTGGGTATTCTTACAGGGAAAGGGCCTTCCTACGGGGGCTCGTTCATCCGTCCCGAGGCAACCGGCTACGGCCTGGTATATCTCACTGCGGCAATCCTTGAATCCAAGGGCATGAGCTTGGAGGGCAAGAGTTGTCTGGTGAGCGGAAGCGGCAACGTAGCACAGTTCACCATCGAGAAACTGCTGCAGATGAAAGCCAAGGTACTCACCCTCAGTGACTCCTCCGGAGTCCTGATCGACCCGAGCGGCATCGATGAGAAGAAACTGGCCTACATCAAAACGCTCAAGAATGTGCGTCGTGGAAGAATCGCCGAATATGCAACACAATACAAGGAAGCAACCTACATTCCTCACAATGGAAGTCAGGAAAGCAACCCGTTGTGGAACGTCAAGGCTGATTATGCATTCCCCTGTGCCACACAGAATGAGATCAACGCTCAGGATGCACAAAACCTTGTGGCAAATGGGATCAAGCTTGTCGGCGAAGGGGCGAACATGCCCACCACCCTGGAAGCGGATGCAATCTTCAAGGATAGCGGCATTCTTCATGCCCCGGGCAAAGCAGCCAACGCCGGCGGCGTAGCGGTTTCCGGCCTTGAGATGGCCCAGAACAGCCAGAAGCTCCAGTGGACTCCCGGCCAAGTCGATCAGCAGCTGCAGCAAATCATGAAGAACATCTTTGCCTCCATAAGCAGTGCCGCTGAAAAATACAGCACCAAGGACAACTATGTCGATGGTGCGAATATTGCAGGATTTGTGAAAGTCAGTGAAGCCATGATCGCCCAAGGTTATGTATAAGGCCTACATTACTGCCAAGCAAGCAGGTCTTCGGACCTGCTTTTTTTGTACTCAGAGCAATACATCATCCAGCGATGGGGAAAATCAACTGTACGGCAATGCTTTTTTCGAGTAGAATGGGAGACAAGGAGAATACCGATGAAAGAACAAGAATTTTACGTTTGCAAACATTGTGGAAACATTGTTGCCAAGGTGATCGACCGTGGGCCGAAAATCTCTTGCTGTGGAGAAGAGATGATTGTTCTAAAGGCAAATACAGTTGATGCTGCCAAGGAAAAGCACGTTCCTGTCGTAAAGATTGAAGGCAACAAGCTTGAGGTGAACGTGGGCTCGGTGGACCATCCGATGACAAAAGAACACCACATCGCCTTCATCTATGTCCAGACCGAGAAGGGCGGAATGCGCAAGAGTCTTCCTGTTGATGGAAAGCCCCATGCAACCTTTGCTCTCGACGACGACAAAGCCATTGCTGTGTACGAGTACTGCAACCTTCACGGGCTGTGGAAGGTAGAGCTCTAAGAACTCACCAGAGCCTGTACCAACGAGGCTTCCAAAGCCAACAGTGTTTGATCACCAATATTCCTCGCTTTGCGGGGAATATCTATTTTTTGGTAAAGCAATGGTTTTTTCGGATCGCCAAGACAACAAACAGCATCCCCGAGAAGAATAGCCTCCTTGGGGTCATGGGTCACAAACAACGTTGTTCTCGGGCTCTCCTCCCAAAGGCCGATGAAGGCCTTGAGCAGATTCACCTTGAGCTTGATATCGAGGCTCTGGAACGGCTCATCGAGCAGCATCAGCTTTGCAGGATGGGCGAACGAGCGGGCGATGGCCACCCGTTGTCGCATACCCCCCGACAGCTGGGCTGGATAGAGGCAGGCACTATCCGACAAGCCCACCATCTCAAGATAGTGCAGTACTACACGCTCCCGCTCGACTCTACTGGACACGAATGATCGCAAGGCAAGCTCGACGTTGGTGAATACAGTGCTGTGGGGAAGCAAGCGCGGTTCCTGGAAGAGATAGCTTATACTACCCTCCTCCTCTGCTTCCTTGATCACACTCCCTCCGTCAGGTTTTACCAAACCGGCTGCAATCTGCAGCAGTGTGGTCTTTCCCTCACCCGATGGGCCCACCACCGAAAGAATGGAGCGAGTCTCGATTTCCAAATCAAATCCATCAAAAATGCAATTTGCCCCGTATGCCTTGCTTATGGATTGGAATCGCATAGCGCACTCCTCGCATCAACATGCTTCTTGAGCTTTCCCAGCGACCATACCAGTCCATCGAAGAGTAAATCAAATACGGCAGTCAGCAGAATTGCCATCAACGTCCAGGAGAGCACTTGGTCGGTCTCTAGCTGTACCTGGGAAAGCTGCATCCTGGCCCCCACTCCATAACGGGGAACAGTAAGAACTTCAGCTGCGATGACCACCTTCCAAACCATTGACAGCGAGGCACGCGACCCGATGATAAAGAAGGGGAGAAGAGAAGGAAGGGTGTAGTGCACAAGCTTGTCCCAGCCTCGTATATCGTAGAGCCGGCACATTTCATCCAGGCTTTTGTCCATTTGTTTCACCCCCCCCTCAATTTGCACATACATGACAGGAAAACCCATCAGGAAAGCAGAGAAGAGGGGTACGGTTCCGCTGGTGAACCAGATGAAGGCCAAAAGGATGATGCTCATCACCGGAATGGCCTTGAGCACGGTGACAAACGGCCTGAGGGCAAGGGAAAACAGAGGGAATTTTCCTCCAAGCAGACCGACCACCGTTGCACTGGCAACGATGATCGCAAAACTCTGCAAAGCCCTGAGGATGGTGGCAAACACATTGGCTGAAAAAGGCTTCCATCGCACCAAATCGTTCAGGGCTGAGAACACAGGACCGAGTCCGGGAAGCAGAATCTGACTGTCCAGCAACACCGAGGCAAGCTGCCAAAGCAAGAGCAGCAAAGCCGATGAGAGGAAGAGAATCAGACTACGCTTGACCGAACGCATCAGTACATCCTTTACAGATACAGATCTTCTGAAGGAATGGTACCACCAATGGAAGCGGGACTGAAGCCGTGCAGGAAAGAAAAATATGCCTGAACTTCAGCCTTCGCTTCCTGACTTGGAATAAAGACCAGGTTGCAGGAAGGAATTGCAGGGGTTGCCATGGCACTCGCCATGATCCCGGCAGCCTCTATGGCCTGACCTGCGGCGATTGGATCTGCATTGACCCAAGCAACCGAATCCTCATATGCCTTCAGTACCGTCGCCAAAGCAAGCGGATGGTTCTTAGCGAAAGCCTCTGAGACGACAAGCACGCTCATCGGGTAATTGAGGACGCCCGAAAGCTGGTGGTAGAGGGATTGTACGTCCACGACTGCACGAGATTTGGGACTGCGGTTGAGAATCATGGAGACAAACGGCTGGGGCAGTACGGCCAGTGAGACCTTGCCGGCAATGACCAGCTGGGCGAGCTGGGCGGGGGCTGCAACCGAATAGTCGAGTATCACATCCTTGCCTACTTCAAGACCTGCCTGTTTAAGCAGAAGCTGGCTCATCTGGTCGGGGGTTGAACCCGCACCAGGGACATGGACAGTTTTCCCCAGCAGATCCTCAACCGATGATGCTGAACCATCGCTGGAAAGCACGCTGAGCATACCGTTTCCAATGACAGCGGCGAGTTTTACCTTTACACCCTTGTTATAGAGATTTGCAGCCACATTGGTCGGAAGGCTGGCAAAATCCAGTTCGCCATTGGCCAGCCGGGCGATAACCTCGTTCGGGGAGGGGAACACACTCATGTTGATGGTAACAGTATCACTGATTTTACCTTCATTTTGGGTCAACGCAACCGAAGAGAAGCCGGTGGGACCGGCCATGACGCCGAATTGAACATCCAATGCGGAAGCAACCGGGGCCTCGGAAACCGCTTGGGCTCCCAGTGTGAAGGTGACGGTCAAAACAATTAAAAGAACATTCAGCAAACGTTTCATATACTATCTCCCTATGAAGAAAGGGGGTTTCCCCCCTCTCAATTGTCGATCTACGCTATGATGATGCGGAAGTACCGCTTCTTGCCGGCCCTGAGAATCATTTCCCCAAAACCATCCAAATACGTTTCGTCAATCAAGGTCTTGGGATCATCAATCCTTGTTTCGCCAACCCACGCACCACCGCCTGCAACAAGTCTTCGCGCATCACTGTTGGTGGCGGCAAGGTCGGTACGGCTGAAAAGGTCGAGCACCGGGATGCCGCTTTCAAGTTCGGAAGCTGCGATGGTGATCGAGGGCATGCCGTCTCTTCCTTCCTGCCCAAGGTTTGCGCCCTTGAACATAGCCTTGGCGGCAATCCGCGCCTTTTCGGCTTCCTCAACACCATGAATGATCCTGGTCTGCTCGTAGGCAAGCCGCTCCTTGGCGTCGTTGATGTTCACCCCGTCCTTCTCATACTGTGCAATCTCTTCCAATGGAAGGAAGGTGAACAGTTTGAGGAACTTGATGACATCATCGTCGTTGACATTGCGCCAGTACTGGTAGAAGTCGTAGGGGCTGAAGAGCTCGGGATCGAGGAATACCGCACCCTTCTCACTCTTGCCCATCTTGTGCCCGTCGCTGCGTGTAATCAGGTTGAAGGTAAGGCCGTAGCACTCCGCACCATTCATCCTTCGGATCAACTCGATGCCGCTGACGATGTTTCCCCACTGGTCGTCACCGCCGATCTGCAACCTGCATCCATGTTCCTGGTTCAGGATATAGAAGTCATAGGACTGAAGCAGCTGATAGTTGAACTCAATGAAGGAGAGACCACGCTCGAGTCGTTGCTTGTAGGATTCGAAGGTCAGCATGCGGTTGACCGAGAAATGCCGGCCTATCTCTCGAAGGAACGTGATGTAGTTCAGGTCGGTAAGCCAATCGGCATTATTGAGCATGATCGCCTTGCCCATCCCATCAGTCGGATGTTCGGAGAAGTCGACCACCGTGCCCAGCTGGGCCTTGATGGACTTGCAGTTCTCCTGCACCTGCTCGGGGGTGAGCATCTTGCGCATTTCGGTCTTGCCCGAGGGGTCGCCGATCATCGCAGTCCCACCGCCAACAAGTGCGATGGGATTGTGGCCGGCCTTCTGCAGATGGTGCATGGCAAAAAACGGTACCATGTGGCCGATGTGCAGGCTCCTGCCCGTCGGGTCGGCACCTACATAGAAGGTTACCTTCTCCTTGTCCATCAAATCAGAAAGTGCATCGAAATCCGTACATGCCTTGATAAACCCTCGGTCGACCAAGGTCTGAAGTGCTGTATTCATCTTACCGCTCCACCCGCTTGTACTCCTTGGTTGCCTGCTTGATGGTGGCTACCAGGTCCGAAATGGCGACTCGTACTTGCTCCATGCTGTCGCGAAGGCGCAAGGTTACCGTCTGATCCTCAAGGGTTTGGTAATCCACGGTTACGCAGTACGGGGTTCCGATCTCGTCCATGCGACGATAGCGTCTGCCGATGGCACCGCTGACATCGTAGAAGGTGGAAAAATCATCACGAAGCTCGCGTTCCAGCTTGGAAGCAAACTCGGCGATGCCATCCTTCTTGACCAGGGGCAGCACAGCCACGGTGACCGGAGCAAGGTGGGGATGGAAATGAAGAACCGTGCGAACATCGCCGCCTTCCAGCTCCTCTTCATCATAGGCATCACTGAGGGCCATCAGCACGTTGCGGGTAAGGCCTGCAGAGGTCTCAACCACGTAGGGAATATACCGCTCGTTGGACTCGGGGTCGAGGTAGGTCATCTCCTTGCCGCTGAACGTCTGATGCTGGGTAAGGTCGTAATCGGTGCGACTGTGAACCCCTTCAAGCTCCTGCCATCCCATCGGGAAGAGGAACTGGATGTCGTAGGCATCCTTGGCGTAGAAGGCCAGTTCATCCGGACCGTGCTGATGCCATCTAAGACTGCTCGGCTTGATGCCCATCTTGTGGTAGAACGCCATTCTCTGCTCTCTCCAGTAGCTGAACCAGTGCTCGTCGCTGCCGGGCTTGCAGAACCACTGCATCTCCATCTGCTCGAACTCGCAGGAGCGGAAAATGAAGTTCTTGGTGGTGATCTCATTGCGGAAGGACTTGCCGACCTGGGCGATGCCGAAGGGAATCTTGACCCGGCTGGAGGAGACTACGTTCTTGAAATCCACATAGATTCCCTGGGCGGTCTCCGGGCGGAGGTATATGGTCGAGCTTGCATCGGCATTGGCCCCGATATGGGTGGCGAACATCAAGTTGAAGTTCCTCGGCTCGGTGAAGCTGTCCTTCGTCCCACAGGTCGGGCATGCACCCTTGAGGTCGATCTGGTCGGCACGGAAGCGGCTCTTGCACTGCTTGCAGTCAACCATCGGGTCGCTGAAGTTCGAGACGTGACCGCTGGCCTCCCAAACCCGGGGATGCATAAGAATGGAAGCATCCAAACCTACGATGTCGTCATGGATCTGGGTCATCTCCTTCCACCAGAAATCGCGGATGTTGTTCTTCAACTGTACACCCAGTGGACCGTAGTCATAGGCACCGTTCAAGCCGCCGTAGATTTCGCTCGACTGGAAAATAAATCCACGTCGCTTGCACAAAGAGACAATCTTGTCCATCGTTACTTCTGCCATTTATCGTACCTCTCTCTTCAGTAAAGCCAATGCGTTTTCAATGCGTGCACATGTCACTTCCTGCCCAAGCAGGCCAATGGAATCAAACAAGGGAAGACTGACGGTGCTCCCGGTCAGTGCCACCCGCAGGGGCATGAACACCCCGTTGACCTTCAAGCCCATCTCACCGGCCAAATCGGTAAGCTTCTGTTCGGTAGTCGCATGGCTCTCTCCCGCCTCAAAACCCTGTTTGAGGATCTCAAAGGCACGATCGAGAGCCGATACAGCAACAGCGAGCTCTACACCCTTGGCGGCAAACAGATTCACATCCTCGTAGGCCGGCTCCTCAAAGAGAAACCGCGTCAAATCCACCACATCACCAAGAACCTTGAGCCGCTCCTTCACCACCTTGGTGAGATTGAGCAGCATGGATTCTTGATCACTGGACAGAGGAGCAGAAACAAAGCCTGCCTTTGTCATATAGGGAAGCAACAGAGCCAACAGCTCTTCGTCGCTCTTTTGTCGGATATACTGACCGTTGAACCAGTCCAGCTTCTTATAGTCGAAGACACCAGGAGCCTTGTTGATCTTTTCCAGGCTGAATACCTGTTCCAAATCTTGCTTGCTGAAGAACTCCCGCTGTCCGTCATAGGACCAACCGACCATGCTCACATAGTTCATCAACGCTTCAGGCAGGTAGCCTTTTTCCTTGAAGTCCCGAACCGAGGTTGAACCGTGGCGTTTTGAAAGTTTCTGGCCATCCTTGCCCATCACCATCGGCAGGTGACAGTACATTGGAGGCTCCCATCCGAATGCTTCGTAGAGCAGGATGTGAAGTGGGCCTGAGGGAATCCACTCCTGTGCGCGCATGATATGGGTGATGCCCATCAGATGATCGTCAATGACGTTCGCAAGATGGTAGGTGGGAAAACCGTCGCTCTTAAGCAGGATGGGATCAGGACTGACATCGCGGTTGCGCCGGGTGATGTCGCCCATCAGCACATCGTGAAAGGTGGTCTTGCCGTCGGTGGGAACCTTGAGTCGGATTACCGGCTTGATTCCCTGCATTTCATATTCAGCTCGTTCAGCCTCACTCAGGTTGCGGCAATGCCGGTCATACCCCTGCACTTCGCTCTTCTCTTCCTGCTGCTTGACGCGGACCGCTTCCAAGCGCTCGGGGGTGCAATAGCAATAATATGCTTTGCCGTCACGCACAAGCTGCTCGGCATAGCTGCGATACAAATCAAATCGCTCACTCTGGATATACGGGCCGCAGGGGCCTCCCACGATGGGCCCTTCATCCCAAGCAATACCCAGCCAGGCAAGGGTGTCGTACAAATCCTGCAAGGATTCATCACTGTACCGCTCACGGTCGGTGTCCTCGACTCGCAGTATGAATTTGCCTGAGTTCGCTCGGGCAAAGAAATAGTTGAACAAAGCTGTCCTCACTCCACCGATATGCTGAAGACCGGTCGGAGATGGGGCGTAGCGGACTCTCACTTCCATCAGGATACACTCCTCTCAATGGTACTGTTGTACCGTAAAACTGAGATTATAGCAACACGGAGAAGTACCAACAAGGCTCCGATTCATACACCTGTCCAAGCAGGGAAAGAAAAATGAGCCCTTGACTTGACCACCCAGCCCTATTTCGATACCGTACACTCAATTGACTTGAGGAGGACCATCCTGATACCCGACGCATTTCCAGCCTTCCTTGCGAGTGGGAACACCCACCTTGTGAAACTTTTCAAACTTCCGGTAGGACTTTTTACCACTTTCTATACATCACGATTTTTTAGTGTAATGAGCATTTTCGACCAGTTCCCCATTGAGTTGCTTCTCTTGCTTTTCTCCCTTTTCACCCTGCTCTTCGCTTATACCATTCAGCGCCCGTCAACGCACCTGCTGAGAACCCAGCATACATTGTTGGTCGAGGATATCCTGCAACACGACCAGTTCCTCAAGCTCAAGGAGTACCGGCATCACACCAACCATATCTACGACCATGCCCGGCGTGTTTCCTACCTCTCGTTTCGCATCAGCAAGGCATTGGGGATGGATTATCAGGCAGCAGCCCGAGGCGGCTTGCTTCACGACTTCTTCCTCTACGACTGGCGTGAGAGAAAACAAAACGACGAAAAGCGTTCGAGCCATGGAAAGGAACACCCTTTCATCGCTTTGGAGAACGCAAAGACCTATTTTTCCGTCAATTCATTGGAAGAGGATATCATCACCAAGCACATGTTCCCGAAGACCCTGGCCCTGCCCAGGTATAAGGAGAGCGTGGTGGTAAGCATCTCGGACAAGATTTCAGCAATCTACGAGTACGTAGTACGCGCCTAGCGCTTGCCTTCCATCCAGGCAACCACAGCGGCCATCGCCTCATTCTGCGCATCCATATTCTTGTCGTAGGGCATCAGGTGCCCGGCCTCAGGGATATGCAGATGCTTGTTCACACCCTTGCTCTTGCTTGTCGCCAAGACTGAAGCTTCTTGAGGAATGGTTGGATCCTTCCCTCCGCTGATTGAAAGCGTATCTGCCGCCAAATGGTCGATGCAGGCCACTGCCTGTCTCCTTACCCGCTCCAGCTCCCAAATTCCTTTGGGATACTGATACGACCAGTATTGAGAGCCAAGGAATGCATCGTCGTCTGCATCACCTTCATGATGGAAATGGTAGTCAGGGTCTGCCTGCCATGCCACTTTCCTGCGTTTGACAAAATGTCTGAGAACCCTGACCTGTGTGACCTGCAGCGAGGGAATAACCAAGGCCGGGGCAAGCAGGGCAAGGGCGTCTGCATCAAAGGCATCGGCAATAATGGCGGCGATTGCGCCTCCCATGGAGTGCCCCACCAACGAAACGTGGTCGTACCGCTGAGCCAGATAGGCGAAAGCATCATAGGCTGTGCCTATCCAATCCTCGGCCTTACTTGCCAAGAAATCCTTGGCGCTGGTCCCATGCCCTGGATAGCGGGGACAATACACATCAAAGCCGGCAGCGAACAAATCAATACCCGGGCGAATAAGTTCACCGGGATATCCTGTAAACCCATGGCACAACAAGACTGCTTTTTTTACCGACCGGGCATGAACCATCGCCCACGGCCGTGCAGATTTCCTCACTGGCGCCTTATCCTGATAGTGATGCTCATTGAAGTCGGGAACTTCATAGGTTATCTGCATGGAAACTCCTACCAACTCTGCTTCAGCAGATTCAAAAGGTCGATGCGGCTCCTCACCTGGGTTTTCCCGTAGATATTAGCCACATGGTTGTTCACCGTGTTTGCGCTGATACCAAGCTGGCTTGCGATCTCCTTGTTGGTCAAGCCTTGGCTTATCAAGCGGATGACTGCAAACTCGCGCTCAGTGATATGGTACTCCTCCAAGTCCTCTAAAACAAGCTCTTTGTTCTTGACCACCGTCGACCTTCCCAAACGCACAAATTCCATGAATAAGAACGTCATGATGGTAATTGAGAGCGCCAGAAAGTAGATTCCGAACAACAACGGCTTGAGTGAGGGAAAGAGCAAGGCAAGCAGGATGGCGGGTACCATCGCTGCACTGACGATGATGATTGAAATCGCTGAAGTCCGGGCGGTCTTGTTTGCAATGGAGTTGATGTTCTTCAATGTCACCGAGAGACAGAAGGCAATGACGAAGACAAACAGCATGAGCATCAACTGGTCTATGATGAGCTTCTGCCAAAGTTCACGGCTTATGCCAAGCACCAAGTAAACCAGTGCGAGCATGTAGAACAACCCCTTGTACGGCTGTCTCCAAGGGTGAGCAATAACCCAGGTGGTAAAATAAGGGATGAATACAATAAGGAAGGTGAGATCGGCGATGACGATGAAGGCTATGCTGTAGGTGATGACATCAAAAACCATACCCGAGAGATAGATACGTGAAAGGAGCTGCAGGGCCATCAGCATCATGCATCCCAACAGGGATGCATGACAGATGATGAAATAGGTCGCCCACCTCTGCTTGTTTGCCAGGCGGTAGACGATGGCAAGGGCCAAGGTCATGCACCCGAGGGCGAAGGCAAGCATGTATACGAGCAGCAGGATTCCACTCACCGCCTGCTACCCGTTTTTCTTGTTCAGACCAAGTTGCTTCTGATTGTGAGTCAGGTCCGCCAATCCGCAAATTTCGGTGATGTCATTGAGCATTGCAACGATATTGGTTGGCGCCAAGCCCAGCTTTCCTGCAACCAACGAGTTGTAGGAGCTGGCATTGACGGCAGCCTTCGACTTGGCTGAGTAGAGCCTCAAATGCAGGTTCATACCCTCCCCAAGCAGATAGGAAGCACTGCTGGAGAACGAAGGGAACTGCTTGGCCAGTGCACTCTCAATCATTTTGGGATCCTGTACAAAGCCCTTGGGGGCCTGCAGGTGCAACAGGTACCAAAGCGGCAGGGAAGGATTGTTCCAGGCAAGCCTGACTTTCTTTTTCTCTGCAAGTACGAGCAGCTTGGAGACATCTTCCGAAGAAACCTTGAGATCGGCAAAACCGAATACCACCCATACACTGCTGTAGTTGCCGCTGTTGCGCATCTTGGCTGCAGTAGTGATCAAGCTGGAGAGGTCCTTGCAGTCCTGCTCCCAAATAACCGTCATATTGGAATAGCGGCAGTCCTTGCGCATCTGGGAGAAATACAAGGCCTCCGCTTCGGTTGCCGTCACCAAGAGAATGGTTTGGCGGGGCTGTTGGGAAATTCGTTTGCGTGCCATTGTTACTCCTCCTTATCCTTGTTCGCATCGATGAAACAGAACTCCGAAAGAATCGGAAGGGCACCGAACGCTCCATTCATATATTGACTCTGCGTCTTGTCCTTGCTGCGTGAGTACTTGAAGTTGGCCAAGCTGAAATAGACGGTGGCGCTTTCACTGTTCTTTTCGGCAAAGTACACGCCGTCGCGTCTGAGCAGGCCCGGACGAAGCAACGAGGGGTTGCAGTCGACCACCAGCATCTGCGAGTTGCACTCATTATTGCTGGCCTCAAAGATCTCTACGATGTGGCACAATACGTTGGGGTGCAGGAGCATGCCGAAGTCATCGATGATCAAGGTCCTGGGCTTGGTGAAACTTTCAAAGAATGCCACACCCATCAAACACAGTCTTCTGAGGCTCAGGCTCTCCAAGCTGAAGAACGAGGCGTAGTGCTGGGTGACATTGGTATGAATGAAAATGAGGCGGTCGTCCTTGACACGAATGTCGCGGATGTCGGTGATATCGACACTCCACAGGAAGTTGATCAGCTGCTGCACCCAATCAGGATGCTCGGTAAGCTGGGTGATCAGATACTTCTCGCTGATGTTCGAAACACCCATGGGAAGCAGATGCAGACTCTCATTGAACCAGGTGTACAGCGGTCCTGTCGTATCACTGCCCTTGACTGCTGAAGCTGCAAGGTAGGAGTGCTTCTCATCAACCTTGCCCACCAGACGCTTCTTCTCACCGCGATAGGCTTTGCCCCATCGATATGTATACGTCAGCTTGACATCATCAAGCAGAAGGGCCCCTTCATCAAGCTTGCGCTCAAACATCAATTTCTTCGATCGTCCGATCAAGTGAAAGAGAGATTCCTCGAATATCTTTTCACGGTCGGCGACCAGGGTATACTGTGCGATTACCATCTCGCCGCTCTGCTCATCCTTTCCAAGCAGGATGCGGATGATGATGGTTGCAGGCTGCCCTTTCTCCTCAGAGTACGCAAATGAAGTACCGCTGAGAATCTGCAGGGGGTTCTCCGTCTCCTCTGCCGCGCACACAATACCCTTCAGCGCTTCCAAGGCACGTACAAACGAGCTTTTGCCCGCTCCATTGGGCCCTACAATGGCCGCAGTCTTGATAAGTCTCAACTTCTCGGTCACCGGTACAACCTTCGATTCGGGAAAACGGTTGTCCTTGACAGCCTCAAACGAAATCGTCTGAGCCGACTTTACGGACTTGAAGTTCGCTATCGTCATATCCAGCAGCATGCGCTACCTCCTCACTCACCTGTCTCAGGTGGAATTACAAAAGTGTTTCCATCTTCCCATACACCTGCGGCCATGCATTGAGGCATTGGACCAGGCGGAGGGGAAGCGTTTCATCTCCATGATTGTCCGTCGCTATGAGGTCAATCAAGTCTCGTTTCAGATACCCAAGGGAGTCGCCATTCTCCACTGCTTCCACGTTTGTTTGCAAGAGGCAGCCCAATTTCAGCAGCTCGCCGAGCAACGCACTCTGCGGTTCAAGCCACCGATAGCGTTCCACATGGGCAAGGATGGGCGTCAGCTTTTGCAGGATGAGAGTCTCTATGCGCTCAAGCAATCTCGCGGGGGGAAGGGAGAGCCCGAACTCAAGCAGAGCGTACTTTTGGGCGATAGGCACACAGACAAGCCGGGCCTGGTCTCCCACGTAGAGTTCACTACCCAAATAGGTGGTAATACCCTCCTTTGCAGCCTCTCCCTGCGCCCAGGCAAACGTCTGACGCAAATCTGCGATATTGGTGGTCACAAACGGGTTGTAGATATGGGGAGTGAAGGCGATGGTCGTAATCCCGTTCTCCAAATACAGATGGAGCATACGGGAAAAAGATTCTTTGGAAACATAGCCATCATCGATCAAGGGAAGCAGATGGCAGTGAAGATCGCAAAGGCCCATAGGAAACTCCTCTGGATGATTATATCCGGAATCACAAAAATGTGAAAGAAAAAAAGGAGCTCACTTGCGATTTAGGCCATCAAAACTCAATCATCGCTTCGGCTTTTCGGTCTGCAAGCTGTAAATGATGCTTCACTTCCTGTATTTCACTCACCATATCAGCAATATCGATAAGGGCCTTGGGGGCATTGCGGCCGCTGATCACCAAATGGGGAAAGCCTTCCTTGGAGCGGTGGTCTGCAATCCAAGTGCACACCTCATCGGCATCAAGGTACCCAAGCGTGAGGGTGTAGGTGAATTCATCCAAGACTATCAGATCGAAGGCGGATGCGGATATCCACCGCTTGACCTGCTCCCAGCCACGTTTGGCAAGCTCGGCATTGAGCTTGTCATTCTCCCCTACCCAGGTAAAACCGGCACCGAAGTGTTTCCAGGTGACGCCAAGCTGCATCGCACTCTTGTATTCACCGCTGTCAAGCGTATCGGGATCCTGCTTGATGAACTGAACCACGGCGCACCGGGCCCCATGTCCGAGGGCACGAAACAGCTGTCCCATCGAGGCGCAACTCTTTCCTTTTCCATCACCTGTGTACACCAACACCATTGCCTTGCCCATCAGCTACTCCATCACCACATACTGCATCATCATCACACCCTGACCGTCGAGGGTACTTTCCCCGCTGATCTGCCGCTGGGCCTTCTCGCTCTGGCTCTTTGCTTCCTGCATGCTGAGAAGTGCCGTATAGGCCTGTCTGGACCCTGAACGGTTGTATACATCGTTCATCAGGTCGACTGCTTCCGTAAATCTGCCCATCGCCTCAAGCAGCAAGGCAGCGTTATATCCGCTGGCAATATGACCATTGCCTTCATACAGCGAGAGGAACTGCCTATATGCCGCCTCATACGAACCACGCTCGGCCAGTGTATAGGCACCCTTTGCTGCTTCAAGCTTGGGCTTGTTGCTCATAAGGGTGAGCCGCTTGGTCTGCCAGGAAGGAGCCAGCTGCTTGGAGATGGTCGATGAGAAGGAGCGGATGATCTTCTCGAACAAGGGCTTGAAGGAAGGTGCATACCCACTGGAATACCTTCTCTCATCACGATAGCCTCCGGGAGCTCCCGCATCATAGGTCCGTATCCCGATTTTCGTCTCTTGATCCTCTTTTCCGGTAAAGGAACGGGAGAACAGAATAGAGCCGCTGCCCAGGTCGAAAATCGTATAGGTCAGTGTCAACGTGGCTTTCTGTACCAGGAAGTACTCCCTTGAGGTTACTTTCTCATAGCTCTTGATATTCACAATAGCATCATTTGGGTTAGGGTCGACATCCTCCGTCACAAAGGTCTTCACATCCCTTCCCACCACCTGCTCCTCTACATCCATATAGGAGATGGAACTCGAAAGCAGGGCCTGCATCCCCTTCGACTTGAGCATTGCTGAAGTATTCTCCCCCACTTTGGAGAGGGTCATATATGCATCGGTGACTTCAGGGGTAAGGACGGTGAAGTATCCGGTGCCCTGTACGGAATCCAGAATCATGCGCGAGGCCGTCGAGGCGACGGAGGAGGCCAGATTTGTGTCATACCCACTGGAAAGGGTGAAATCTGTTTCACTAAGGCCCTGTATCCAAGGGCTGAGCGGACGGCCGTATGGAAACTTGTAGGCATTTGTCGAAGCGACGGCGATGTTTCTCGATGCACTGAGGTCAACCTCACCGGGAACCAAATGCCTTACCGTAATGGAAGTGGCGCAGGAGGTGAAGAAAATCACCATCGAGGCAACAATCAGAACCTTGCTCAGAACTCTCATATTTACTCCTCTTTGCTTCGGGTATAGGAGGCCGCAACTTCGAGCGCCCGGACCATCCCGCTTGCGTCAGCCAGACCTTTTCCGGCAATATCGAAGGCCGTCCCATGGTCGACGCTGGTACGTAGAAAAGGAAGGTCCCAGGTGATGGAGATGGTCCGGTTGAAATCATAGGTTTTGGCAGCAATGTGGCCTTGGTCGTGATAGAGGGAAATCACCGCCCGATACTTACCCATCCGCGTCTGATAGAACACTGAGTCGGCACCAATCGGCCCGACCACATCGATGCCTTGCCTGCGTGCCTCGATGACAGCCGGTTCCACACTCACCATCTCCTCATCCCCGAACAGGCCGTGCTCGCCGCTATGGGGATTCAAGCCCGCTACGGCGAGGCTGAGGCTCCGATCGAAGGCCGGACTGCTTTTTGTAATCCTGTCACAGGTAGCTATGGTTTCGAGCAGGCTCTCCTTGGTGACCGCATCACACGCTTGGCGCAGTGAGAGATGACGCGTATGAAAGAAAATTTTCAGTCCCATGGTATCGAACATCGTAATCGCTTTCTTTGTATGGGTGAGCTCGGAAAGGATTTCGGTGTATCCGATATGCTCGATACCGGCAGCCCTCAGCGCTTCCTTGTGCAGAGGAGGCGTTACAACAGCATGTGCATAGCCTTGCTGCACCAAAAGCACGGCGGTCTCGGCCGATGCATACGCCGCTCTGCCGCACATGGCGCTGATCCGTCCATAGGCAAAGTGATTCATGTCGACAATGCTTTGGGTATAGAGAATCTTCCGGCTTCCCCCCTCCATCGCCTGCTCAAGACGGGTTTGGTCGCTGACAACTGAATCGAATTCGGCTTTTAAGCCCAAATCTGTTGCGAGTCTGGAAATAACAGGGACATCGGCAATAACGATGACGCCCACTTCATCAGGCAGTTGTGCGGCCTTCAGCGCTTTCAATACTATCTCAGGGCCAATGCCCGCCGGATCTCCGCAGGGGACGGCCAAATATCGCTTTGCTTGCATCATGGCCCATGATACCAGTGTGCACGAGTGCTGTCCATAACCACAGAACCAATTGACAACCGTACTACCTTCTCTTATGTTGTAATCAGTGGGATTGCAATACGATTTCAAGGAGTACCGGCATGGCGAAATATCGTGAAGAAGATGATGAGCTCGATGATGAGGAAGATCGTTATTTCAGTAGGTTGGAGGACGAGGAAGACGCCTATCTGGCTGATTTGTACGATGCTCCGGAAGTGATAGATTTCGGAGATGAAGACGATGAGATGCTCGATGACGAGGAAGATGAGGATGAACTTCTCGACGATGGCTTCATGGTCGAGGGGGATGAGTCTTTCGAGGACGAATTCTTTGAGGAAGAAGATGAATTCGACGACTTGGAAGACGAGGACATCCTCTGATTCCCCCATCAACACAAGCAAGCCTCCCCCCCCCGGGGAGGTTTTTCTATAATAAGGAAGACCCCATGTACGATAGTGAACTCTTTGCCAAAGCCAGACTCTTCATATACCGCAACGCCAGGGCTTTGGACCTCGCCCGTTGGCGCTTCCATTTCGAAGGTGCGGACAAGTCTGAAGTACTCGCCGCTCTTTCGGCCTATCAGAACAAGGATGGCGGCTTCGGCTGGGGTTTGGAAGCCGATGCATGGAACCCGAACTCAAGTCCCATACAAACCTGCACGGCAACCGAGATTCTTGACGAAACAGCCTTTTCAGACACACAGCATCCAATCATCCAAGGCATCCTCGCATATTTGGAAAGCGGCTCCTCCTTTGACGGGTCATTCTGGTATAAGGCAATACCAAGCACCAACGACCATCCCCATGCTCCTTGGTGGGCGTGCACCGACAACTCCACCGGCAATCGAGACTACAATCCAACAGCCGCCCTAGCCGGGTTCCTATTCCGACATGCAAAGGGAAATGCACAGAGGGAACTACTGGCAATCCGCATTATCAAAGAAGCATACGACCAATTGCTGGGCGGCGGCAGGGAGAACGGCTTTCACACTATCATCTGTTATCTCAGGATGCATGACTATCTCAGCCAGATTCCTCGAAAGTCCCCCATTGATCTGCAGGAACTCGCATCAACACTCGTAGTTGCTGTGGACTCTCTTGTTGAGCAGGACAGCGATGCATGGATCAACTCATACAGCTGCAAGCCTTCGCACTTTCATCGGGCAAGTCAGCGACTGTTCACTCCCCTGTTGCAGGACCTCGGACACAAAGAGTGCACCCAGATCAAACAAACTCAGTGCGCGGACGGATCGTGGGCCCCTACCTGGGCTTGGGCCGACTATCCCGAACAGTGGGCCGTTGCAAAGCTGTGGTGGAAGTCAGATTTAATCATACGAAATCTTCTCTTTCTCAGAAGCATGCACGCCCTGTAGCCGCACTGTTTGATAGAAAATACGTACATCTCATGGCTTTTAAAAAAAGTTCATGTTTCTACGAATAGATACTTGCACTCCCAATTGTTTCTCTGTATAGTAACATATACACCTAAGGAGAAAGACCATGAATCGAAGAATAGTGTTGCTTGTTGCCCTCTGCATGATTGCCGTCTCGCCCCTGTTTTCCCAACCAACCGCCGAAGCCTCAAAGGGATATGAAATCGGCATTTCCAAAATGGTGAGTCATCCCGCACTCGACTCCATCGAGCAGGGAATAATGGACTATCTCAACGGTACCGGCATGCAGTTCAATTTCGATCTGCAGAACTGCAACGCAGAAATTGCAACAGCCATCGCGATTGCTCAGAAGTTTAAAAGCGACAACAAGGATTTGGTTGTCGGCATCGCCACCCCCCCGGCCCAGGCCCTTGCACAGGTCATAACCGACAAGCCGGTCGTCTTCGGGGCGATAACCGACCCCTTGGCAGCCGGGCTGGTAGTCAATTACGACAAAACCGAGGATACCAATATTGCAGGCATTTCGGACCTCAATCCGCTGAAGCTTCAGCTTGAGACCTATTTTCGGATTGTCAAGCCGAAGACACTGGGGATGATCTACACCAGCAGCGAAGCCAACGGAGTTGCACAGATGGAGCTTGCAAAGAGCATATGCGCCGAAAACAACGTCACCTTCGTTGCTGCAGCGGTCAGTAACTCCAGCGAAGTCAAGATGGCCGCCCAATCGATAGTCGGACGTGTGGACGCCATGTATGTGGCCATCGACAACACCGTAGTCAGTGCCATCCCCTCGGTAAGCGAAGTCTGCATGAAGGCTGGAATCCCTCTGTTCAACACTGATACGACCAGCAGCGACGGTATCGACTTTCTCATGAGCTGGGGCTTCAATTACTATACCGTCGGAGTGGAAACCGGAAAGGTGGTTGAACGAATCCTCAAGGGAGAGAAACCCAGGGATATCGGAGCTGTATTCTTTGACGATCCCGCTCAGTTCGAGCTCTGGTTCAATCTCGACACTGCAAAGAAACTGAATATCAGCATCCCTCAGGACCTGCTTGATGGAGCGAAGGTGTTGGTCCAAAACGGAAAAAAGACTATACGCGAGTAACGTTCATACTCCTTGTTTGGAGCCTGCCTTTCGGGGCAGGCTCCTTTCATTGTAATCGATATATTCAATTATTCAAATCAAATTATAACCATATGCATAATCCATGAATTAATATTCAGTTATTTGCATAACATGATTTACAAATACGAAAAATAAGGCTATAGTTTTGCAAACGAAAAGGATTACCTGTTTTGGAGGAAATCAGATGAACATCACACGCCGCTCCCTGTTCACCCTTGCCCTAGTTCTTCTTCTGACTTTCAGCGTCTTTGCTGCAGGACAGACTGAAGCCAAAGCCAGCGCTACGTACAAGATTGGAGTCTCAAAACTCCTCGCCCATCCCGCCCTCGACGCAGCCGAGAAAGGTTTGATGGATCACCTTGCCACCACGGGCCTGTCGGTCTCCTATGACCTGCAGAATGCAAATGGCGACATCTCCACCGCTTCCTCGATCGCCCAGAAGTTCAAGAGCGACAAGGTCAATGTTGCTGTCGGTATCGCAACCCCCTCGGCCCAGGCCCTTGCCCAGGTGTTCCCCGTCTCCTCCGGCATTCCTGTAGTATTCAGTGCCGTCACCGATGCCGATGAGGCAGGTCTGGTGGCTGCCAACATTGCCGGTGTCTCGGACAAGAACCCTGTCGACGAACAGATCAAGCTTTTGATCGACATCACCGGCGCAAAGCGCATCGGCAACATCTATGCTTCAGGCGAAGCCAACGGCGTTGTGCTTATGGAGATGGCAAAAGCCGCCTGCCAGAAGTACGGCGTTGAGTTTGTTGCAAGCGCCATCAGCAACTCCAGTGAAGTTAAAATGGCCGCCCAATCCATCATCGACCGCGTCGACGCCATCTACATTGCCACCGACAATGCAGTCATCAGCGCCCTCGCTTCGATCGACGATGTCACCACCAAGGCAAACAAGGTCCTTTTCAGTGCCGACCCAAGCGGTGTGGAAGGATTGAATGCCATGATTGCATGGGGCTTCGACTATTACAGCATCGGTGTTGAGACCGGCAAGGTAATTGAAAGAGTACTCAAAGGCGAGCAGGCCGGTTCGGTTGGAACCGTATACATCACCGATCCGACCAAGTTTGAGCTGTGGTTCAATCTTGATACCGCCAAGAAGCTTGGTTATACTATTCCGCAGTCACTGCAGGATGGTGCTGCTGTGCTCATCAAGGACGGAAAGAAAATCAGCCAGTAATACGGGCTGGACAATCAATCGCCGGACTTGCAGAGTTCCGGCGATTTTTTCTGTGTAAGGGGTTTTACATGATTGAAGGAATTTTCGTGGATGGCTTGGTCTTTTCGATCATGGTCATCGGTATTCTTATTTCCTATCGGATTCTCGACTTTGCCGACCTGACCTGCGACGGCTCGGTAGCCACCGGTGCTGCAGTCGCCACCATGAGCATCGTGGCCGGTTTTCCCATTTTCGTCGCACTGCTGCTTGCTTTCCTTGCCGGTGTAATCGCCGGTATGATAACTGCTGCAATCCATAACAAGCTGAAAATTCCCGGCCTGCTTGCCGGTATTCTCACCATGACCATGCTGTACTCCATCAATCTCAGAGTACTGGGCAATAAGGCGAACGTTCCGCTTCTCAGGGTGAAAACCATGTACTCCCAGCTCCCGGAGATTTTCAGTTTCATCCCTTCCGAATGGGCGGCGCTCCTTGGAACCCTGCTCGTCGTACTCTTCGTGAAACTGTTGATTGATATATTCTTTCGCACCGACCTCGGCGTCTCCATGGGAGCCATGGGTGGAAACGAGCAGATGGTCATCAGTCAGGGAATCAACCCCGATATCCTGAAGTTGATGGGCATCGGCCTTTCCAATGGACTGATCGCCCTTTCGGGCGGACTTCTTGCCCAGTATCAGGGGTTTGCCGATGCAAACCTCGGCCAAGGGATGGTGGTCCAGGGCCTTGCCGCCATCATGATCGGCGAGTTCCTCTTCTCCTCGAACCGCATCTCGCTGCTCACCCTTCGAGCAGTCTTGGGAGCAATCATCTACAAGGCTCTGATGTTCTTCGGCCGCAAGTATGGATATTTGGTGAATATAACCCCCAACGACTTCAAGTTGCTTACCGGCATCCTCGTGATCGCCAGCCTCTTCATCGCCCAGACAAGGAGTGCAGCTTCTTCGGCGGGTGCAAAGAAGAAAGCAATCGCCAGGTCCCAGGCCAGGCACGATTCGAAGGAGGATTCCACCAATGCTTGATTTAAGCAACATCACCAAAGTATTCTACCCCGGGACAGTCAACGAGAAGATGGCCCTGGATAATATCAATCTCCATGTAAACAAAGGAGATGTCATCTGTGTCGTAGGTTCCAACGGCTCGGGAAAGTCCACACTTTTCAACCTGATCAGCGGCACATACCCGGTCACGAACGGAAAAATCATATTCGACGGTACCGATGTAACCGCCAGTCCGGAATATAAACGGGCGATGACCATCGGCCGCATCTTCCAGGACCCTACCAAGGGAACTGCTGCAAACATGTCCATAGAGGACAATATGATTACCGCTGAGACCAAGGGAATGAAAGGCTTGAGAATCAGCCTGAACAACGAGAAGCGTGAACAATTCGCATCGCTTTTGAAATTGATCGGGCTGCAGGACAGGCTCAAGGACAATGTAGGACTTCTCAGCGGCGGACAGCGTCAAGCGCTCACCCTGCTCATGACTGTGATGAGCAGGCCCAAAATGCTGCTGCTCGACGAGCATACTGCAGCTTTGGACCCTCGAAACGCCCAGATTGTCATGGACCTCACCGAACGCTTCATCGCTGAGTACAAGCTTACCGCCCTGATGGTAACGCACAACATGCAGTTCGCCATCAATTTCGGTAACCGCCTGATCATGATGGACGAAGGAACAATCATTCTCGATGTCAGCGGCGAAGAGAAATCCAAGCTTACGGTTGAGGAACTTGTCAGGCTTTTCAAGAACCTCAGAAACAAGACCTATGCAAACGACGAAGCATTGCTGACAAAGGAATAGAAAATCCAAAGGTGCTTGCCTCCTTTCGGTATTCAGCCTAAGATAGGGCGAGGACCAGTTCGTGGGAACAATTAAGCCAATTCAAGCGGCGTCGGAGCCAATGTTCACCCGCCGCTTTTTGTATACCTTGATCATCCCTTTGGTGATCGAGCAATTCCTTGCCGTCTCCATAGGCATGGCCGACACTGTCATGGTCGCCTCGGCTGGTGAGGCGGCCGTAGGTGCCATCAGCCTCGTCGATTCCATCACGTTTTTGATAATTACCTTGTTCGCCGCGTTTGCCACCGGGGGAGCCGTCGTCTCCAGCCAGTACCTCGGTAGAAAGGATTATGCTTCGGCAAATAGTGCCGCCAAGCAGTTGTTGGTTCTCTCTGTAGTGGTTTCCACAATTCTCATGGTGCTTTGCATTCCGTTTCGACGTCTCATCATCAGGTTCATCTTCGGTTCGATTGAAGAGCAGGTTCTTCTCAACGGATCCACCTATTTCCTCTATATTCTTGCCTCTCTCCCCTTTTTGGCAACCTACAACGCCTGTGCCGCGCTTTTCAGGTCGATGGGCAACAGCAAGGTGAACCTGTGGGTGAGCATCATCATGAATCTTATCAATGTGATAGGAAATGCATACTTCATCTTTGCTCTGCATCTCGGAGTGACCGGTGCAGGACTGGCCACCCTTCTGAGCAGGATCATAGGATCGGCCATCATTCTTGCGCTCATCGCCAATCCCATGAATGTCATCTCAATCCGCAACTATCGGAAGCTGGAGTGGCGCCCGGAGATGATCAGGCGTATTCTGCGCATCGGCATTCCCAATGGAATCGAAGGCTCTGTATTCCAAATCGGAAAGCTGTTGGTCCAAGGCTTCATCGCCGTCTTCGGAACTGCATCGATTGCGGCAAACGCCATCTCAGGCTCCGTTACCTCCTTCATCAACATCCCCGGGGGCGCAATCGGGCTCGCCTCGATAACCGTCATCGGACAGGCCATCGGGGCGAAGAGACCCGACCAAGCCGTCTATTACGGAAAACGACTACTTTTAATCACCTATCTCTCCATGGCGGCCCTTGCCATCCCGGGCTACTTTCTCACTCCCCATATTGTTCATATTTTTAATCTTTCTGCAGAAGCCACCGAGCTTGCAAGCAATGTCATCCGTACCGCCATGATCTTCAGCGCCCTTCTGTGGCCGACAGCCTTCTCGCTTCCAAATTTTCTCAGGGCGGCAGGTGATGCAAAATATACCATGCTGGTCTCCATGTTCAGCATGTGGGCCTTCCGGGTGGCTATGAGCTATCTGCTGGCTATAACCCTGAACTGGGGAATCTATGGAGTATGGGCCGGCATGTACATCGATTGGCTGACCCGCAGCGTGTTTTTCATCGTACGCTTCATCCGCGGCAAGTGGAAGACAAAACGTGTCATTTAGGCAATTCTGTTTAATTTATGTAAAATTTGGATAATCACCCTTTACAAATCCAGAAAGTAGTCTATCATAATACTTGAACGTGCTCGGGCACTACGCAGAACATTTGGTATTTCCACCCCTAGTTATTGCATCCGTCCTACGTATACCCCTTTACCTCTATGGTCAATTACTGGAGTAATCCAGAAAAAAAGGAGTCGTATATGAAAAAGAGTTTGTGTGTACTCTTGATGGTGTTGCTCACAGTAGCAACTCTCTTCGGAGCAGGTACGAAAGAAGATGCCTCTGTAATCAAGATCGGCGTTTCCATGCCCACCCAGAGCCTGCAGCGCTGGAATCAGGATGGAGCGAACATGAAGAGCCAGCTCGAAGCAGCCGGATACAAAGTTGACTTGCAGTATGCAGGCGACAATGACATTCCGACCCAGGTCGCACAGCTGGAGAACATGATCACCACCGGATGCAAGGTGTTGGTCATTGCATCCATCGATGGATCGGCGTTGAGTGAAGTCCTGAAGCAGGCCAAGGCAAAAAACATTGCCGTCATCGCGTATGACCGCCTGATCATGAACACCGATGCAGTAACCTACTATGCCACCTTCGACAACTTCAAGGTCGGAACCATCCAGGGAACCTACATCCGGGATGCACTGAAACTTGACAGCACCCCAGGCCCTTATTACATCGAGCTGTTCACCGGTTCTCCCGACGACAACAACATCAATTTCTTCTTTGGTGGTGCCATGTCGATTCTCGAGCCGTACATCAAGAGCGGCAAGTTGATCGTTCGCTCCGGCCAGACCACAAAGGCCCAGGTTGCAACCCTCAACTGGTCAACCGAAGAAGCCCAGAAGAGAATGGAAAACCTCATCACCGCCAACAACTACGGCCCGAAGGGCAACCGTCTCGATGCAGTCTACTCTTCCAATGACTCCATTGCAAACGGCCTGACCAACGCACTCGTTGCTGCCGGTTACACCAAGGACAACTTCCCGATCATCACCGGTCAGGACTGCGACAAGCCTTCTGTAAAGAACATGTTGATGGGTCTGCAGAGCATGTCCATTTTCAAGGACACCCGCACCTTGGCAAGCAAGGTCGTCGAAATGGTCAACTCCATCGTCAAGGGCGAGAAAGTTGACATCAACGACACCGAGACCTACAACAACGGCGTGAAGGTTGTTCCTTCCTACCTTTGCGATCCCGTCTTCGCTACCGTTGACAATTACAAGGCTCTGTTGATCGACAGCGGCTACTACACTGAAGCTGACTTGAAGATCTGATTCTCCTTTTGATCCTTTGCGGGCAACTTCGGTTGCCCGCATCCTTTGGAGGTCCGTTTTGGAAACCCTACTACTGGAAATGAAACACATCACCAAGACCTTCCCCGGGGTCAGGGCTCTCAACGATGTGAACCTTCAAGTTCGTCCGGGAGAAATCCATGCCATAGTTGGAGAGAACGGGGCAGGCAAATCCACCCTGATGAATATTCTCAGTGGAGTATATCCTGCTTCCACCTTCGATGGCGATATTCTTGTGCATGGAAAGAGTTGCCAGTTCCACACCATCAAGGAGAGCGAGGAGCAGGGGATTGTCATCATCCACCAGGAGTTGGCGCTTGTACCCTATCTCACCATTGCCGAAAATATGTTTTTGGGTAATGAACAAGGCAGGATCTTTTCCATCGACTGGGACAAAACCTACAGCCGAGCCGACGAGCTGCTCGCACTCGTTGGTCTTGAGGAGTCCAGCAAGACTTCCATCAAGGACATCGGTGTCGGCAAGCAACAGCTTGTAGAAATCGCCAAGGCTTTGGCAAAGAATGTCAAGGTCTTGATTTTGGACGAGCCGACAGCCTCTCTGAACGATACGGAAGCCAAAAAGCTGCTTGACCTGCTGCTGCAGTTCAAAGCAAGGGGGATGACCAGCATCCTCATTTCGCACAAGCTTAACGAGGTCTCCTATATCGCCGATCGTATAACTGTCATTCGTGATGGTGAAGTCATCACGACCATGGACAAGACCGTTGAAAGCTTCGATGAGAACAAGATCATCAAAGCCATGGTCGGGCGGAATATCAGCGACCGATTTCCCAAGCGCAATGCCAAAATCGGTCAGGTAAGTCTTGAAGTGGAACATTGGACCGCTTTTCACCCTTTGTATGAGGGGAAAAAGGTCTGTGAGGATATCAATCTCAAACTTCACAAGGGTGAAGTTGTCGGCATCAGCGGGCTTATGGGTGCAGGTCGTACAGAGTTTGCGATGAGCCTCTTCGGCAAGAGCTACGGACGCAACATCACTGGAACGCTCAGGATCAACGGCAAGGAAGTCCAGCTAAACTCCATCAAGAACGCAATCCAGAACAAGCTCGCATATGTCACCGAGGATCGCAAAGGCAACGGTCTGATTCTCTCCAAGTCCATCATGCAGAACACCACGCTCGCTAAACTGGATGCCATCAGCAAGTATCAGGTCATCGACCCTGATTTGGAACTGAAGGTGTCCAAGGAAGTGAACGAAAAATTGCATACCAAATGCTCGTCGGTGCTTGAGGAGGTGAACAACCTTTCGGGAGGAAACCAGCAGAAGGTATTATTGAGCAAATGGATTTTCGCCGAACCCGATATACTGCTGCTCGATGAACCGACGAGAGGCATCGATGTCGGTGCCAAATATGAGATTTACTGCATCATCAACCAGCTCGCCGAGGAGGGAAAGTCAATCCTCTTCATCTCAAGCGAAATGCCTGAGATACTGGGAATCTGCGATCGCATCTACGTCCTCAGTGAAGGCAGGATAGTCGGCGAGATGCTTGGGTCCGAAGCAAGCCAAGAAAAAATCATGAAATGCATTGTACAGAATCAGAAAGGAGACCAACTGCCATGAGACACAGCCTAGGCATCAAGGATACCGTGAAGAAGAACTCCATGCTCATCGTTCTTCTGGCCACCATGGTTCTCTTCCAAGTGCTCATCAGCAGCAGCGGAAGGGGATCACTGTTTGCACCCTCCAATATTTCCAATCTCATCAGCCAAAACTCGTATGTCGTCATTTTGGCAAGCGGTATGTTGCTGTGCATCCTTACCGGTGGAAACATCGACCTCTCCGTGGGTTCGGTCGTCGCCTTGGTAGGAGCCTTGGCAGGAACCCTGGTGGTCAACCTGCATTGGAACATCTATCTGTCGATAGTGATTTGTCTTTTAACAGGGCTTGCCATCGGCGCATGGCAGGGCTTCTGGATCGCCTATGTCCGCATCCCTCCATTCATCACCACCCTTGCAGGTATGTTGTTGTGGCGCGGAGTGGCCTTGCTGATTCTCAACGGCCTGACCATTTCCCCCTTCCCTGCTGAATACACAAGGTATTTCAACAGCTTCCTCCCCAACACCGAAGATGCTGCGACAATTTTCTCCTTTACGGTCATCGTCGGAGTCGTCATCTGTTTGATCTATGGATTCTGGGCTCTTTTTGACCGATACACCAAGAAAAAGAAGGGATACGCAACCGAACCTCTGGCCATCACGTTGGTCAAGGTCGTCTTGCTTTCGGTAGCTGTTCTGGTAGTATTTTCCCTGCTTGGAAGGCATAAGGGAGTACCTGTTGTATTGATCCTGCTTGCCGTCATTGTATTGGGCTACAGCTACTTCACCGCCCGAACGGTACCGGGCAGGCACCTGTATGCGATGGGCGGCAATGAGAAGGCTGCAAAACTCTCCGGTGTCGATACCAACAGGGTGCTTTTCTTTGCATACGCCAATATGGGATTCCTCTCGGCGGTTGCAGCCTTGGTGGGTGTGGCACGCTTCAACTCGGCCGCCCCGACTGCAGGCACCAACTACGAGATGGATGCCATCGGATCCTGCTTCATCGGCGGTGCAAGTGCCTACGGTGGAACCGGTACCATCGGAGGGGCGATCATCGGAGCCATTTTCATGGGTGTCCTGAACAACGGAATGTCCATCCTCGGCATCGATGCCAACTGGCAAAAGGCTGTGAAAGGTATTGTAGTACTTGCGGCGGTAGTCTTTGATGTTCTCAGCAAAAAACGGGCGAAATCGAGCTAGACACTGTTGCCAAGTTGTATTAAGTAGCTTACTCTCAGCTAAAAAGGACAACCATGGCTGTTACGATTAGAGATATTGCAAAGAAGGCAGGGGTATCCAGGGGAACGGTGGACCGGGTACTCCACAATAGAAAGGGTGTCAATGAGGAGGTTGCCTCCCGGGTTCGGGCTATAGCCAACGAGCTTGGGTTCATTCCCAATCTTGCAGGCAAAGCCTTGGCGACCCGCAAGCAACCTCTGAGGATCGGCTGTCTGCTTCCCAGCATAGGCAACCCGTTCTTTGCAGATGTCATTGCAGGCTTCAGGCAGGCTGAACGGGAACTCTCCGATTTCGGTGTCTCTGTCGATATAATGGAGGTGAAGTCGTTCGATCGATCGGCGCATCTCGATGCTATCGAGACGCTGCAGAGCAAACGCTACGATGGGTTGTGCGTCACCACCATAAACGTTGAGCCTGTCATTGCAGCAATCGATAAGATCACCGAAGCCGGCACTACCGTGGTTACCGTCAATACCGATATCAGCGATACGCATCGCCTCTGTTATGTGGGACCGGATTATTATCTGGGGGGTACTACGGCAAGCGGGCTGCTCAGCTTGGTTTGCAAGCAGCAGGAGCAGAAAATCCTCATCGTCACCGGTTCGTTCAACATCAAGGGACACCAAGAGCGAATCAGGGGTTTTCTCGAAGGCCTATCCACCCGCCGGATGGAGCATACCATCGTAGATATCATCGAAAGCCTTGATGACAACGAAAAGGCATACGAGCGGACGATTTCCTGCCTGAGAAGGAACCCTCAGATCAACTGTCTCTATTTAACCGCTGCAGGTGTGCAGGGCGCATGTAAAGCTGTACAGGAATTAGGAAAGACTGGCATCATACGCATACTCTGCTTTGATGATATTCCCAGCACAAAGGCCCTGATCAAGGAAGGGGTGATCACTTTCACCATTTGTCAGGAGCCTCAACGACAGGGCTACGATGCAATTCAAAAGCTGTTTTTTCATCTGATGAACCAGCAGGAGCCTGTCGTTGATACCATTACCAGAACAATCATCAAGATTCGGGAGAATCTCGACGATTGACCTTAGACTTCTCGTTTCTGCCAGAGTTTTTCCAGCGAATAGAATTCCCTCAGCTCGGAGCTCATCAGATGGATGACGATATCCGAACAGTCTATGAGTTCCCAGCCGTCGCCGGCTGGATTCTTGTGCCGGTTGGCAACCTCAAGACCGAGATTATTCAGTTCGGACCAGATTTCGTGGGCGACTCCCTTGAGGTGTCCTACGCTCGAGACGGTGGCGATGATGAAACAATCAGCCCAGGAACACTCCGCTGATACATCAAGGATGCTGACATCCTTACACTTATGATCCTCAAGAAATTGGCCGATTGCCTGTGCATTAGCCGCTACCAAGTCATTCATTCTCATTTACTCCTTACGCTGGAAGCGCCGTATTTCCTCGACATAACGCCTCAGATACGCTTTCATGTGCTCCCAGTCGGTATTCTGCGATAAAGCAAGACTCGTTCTCATATCAAAGACAGTTGCTTGCTTCACTGTCTCAAGCACTCCAAACGGATCGGTTTGACCAGTAATGGAAGCAAGTGTATCGGCCAGGAGGGTTTTTCTCAAGTAGGGTGCGCCATCAGTCAACGCTTCAAGACAGAGCTGTGCATCGACCTGAGCCTCCTCTACACCCTTTGCAGTCACGGCCAGCGTCACCGCCAGACCGCCGAAAGCCGCCAACTCACCGCCCTTGATCCGTGTCGCCGATGAAGATGCCAATCCCACAAGATTGACAGCTGCCATGGCAGGGTCGAGTTGTGCAAACGCTGCATAACCATCCACCACCGTCTGCGGAAGCAACAACACCGCCAAATGATCGTTCTCAATCCAACTTGCCCAAGCAGAATCACCATCGCTCAAAACATATTCAGCCTCTACGGCAGCGGGGGTGCAGCCATACAAGAACATACTGAAAAGCAAGAGAGCAAGTGCCGGATATCTCAAAACGTTCCTCCGCTGCAGAGAAACCGGTAGAGTTCCTCCCCGCTAGCGCTTATCTGCTTGGCCTTGGCAACCAGATAGGCCCGTTCCTGTTCCAAAATGGCCAGACAGAGCTTCTCCGCTGTAGGATGCTCGAGAAGGCGCTGCCTGTCCTGCTCGCACAGGTGCGTTCTGTTCGGTTCCAGATAATCGGAAATATAGACTAAAAGACCCATGGTTCCCATGTGGATGCTTCCCAGGGTGTGGTACCGCACGGCAGTGCACACCTGATCCGAAAAACCACGACCGGCAAGCAGCGATGCCGCCACCGGTGCATGCAGCAGCGTCGGGCACTCACGCTCCTCGCTCATGAGATCAAGGTTGTTCGCCAAAGCGTAGTCAACCAACTGCTCCCTGCCCCACTCACGTGCCATGTCATGCATGAGCGCAGCAGCATACAACTCTGTTGCATCCAGATGGAGGGAGTATCGTTCGTTAAGCCTCAAGCAGGATTGCGCAACCGCCAGACTGTGGCGGTAGCGCTTTTCGCTCAGGCTCTCTTTCAGTTCGAACTCAAGAGCGGTACAGTCGATGCTCTTGTACATAACGGGCAACCTCCCCGGGCATCAAGCGAGCAATGTCATCACCGAGCTCGTCGCTCTCCCCCAACTCCCTGCATCGATTTCTAATCCTCGTAGAACTGTCTTCCAGCAGAGAATTCTCAAGATAAACAATATCAGCACCAAGGTCATCCAACCGCACTACGCTGCCTTCGCGCCTGATGACTACAAAGGTAACAAGCTCCTTGAGTTGTTCATAGGCATGCCATCGATGAAGCGAGGAAACCAAATCGTCTCCCATCACCACAGCAAGCCTGCCTTTAATGGAGTAGTGCAAATAAAGGTATTTGACTGTGTCATAGGTATAGGAAATCCCGCCGCGCTTCAATTCACAATCCTCGGCAATAAGCTCGAGCGGGGGATCGTCAGGATACATGGATGCATATGCATCAAAACCCATGCGCAGCATATTCATGCGATGTACGGCATCAGCCGGGTTGGCATCCTGCTTGAAGTTGTTGCGGGCAACAGGTACGAAAATGAACCTTCGATAGGAAGTGGATGCAACAACCGTATGCACCAGATGCAGATGTCCCAAATGCACGGGATCGAAACTTCCGCCTACCATTGCAGTCGGTTCTGCCGCCAAAACAAGCCTCCTACTGGCTTTCGTTCTCCGAAGGATAGTATGCATCAAGATCGACTGTGCTGGAAAAGCCCCCTTGGGCACTTTCATGCAATGCCTTGCTTGCTGCATCCTCATTGCTTGTAACCATGCGGATGAAAGCCTGTCTCACATCTTCAACGCCCATATCAAGGTAGACGCACAGTCCGATGACTTCCTTGTCAGCGTACTTGCGCTTCAATTCCTCAAGCCGCTGTGCAGTTCCCGGTTCATCGGTCTTCGTTCCGATGATCACCTGCTGCTTGTTCAACAGCTCGGGCTCATAGGCCTCAAGTTCCTTGCATAGTATATCATAGGCATCAAGATACCGGTCATCTGAAAGATCGATGAGGAAGGCAAGACCTGCAGTCCGGCTGATATGCCTGAGGAACTTGATCCCCATGCCTGCTCCCTCGCTGGCCCCTTCTATGAGGCCGGGAATATCGGCAAGCACGATGTCATGCTCACCGTAGCGCATCATACCCAACTGCGGAATCTTGGTGGTGAAGGGATAACCCGCCACCTTGGTCCGTGCATTGGTCAGCATGTTCAGCAGACTGGACTTTCCTGCATTAGGAAAACCGACAAAACCTATATCGGCGATTACCAGAAGTTCGACGCCGATACGCATCTCCTCACCCTTTTCACCGGGTTGGGCGAAGCGGGGGGCCTGTCGCGTTGCCGTGCGGAAGTGGTAGTTGCCCTGCCCGCCGCGGCCTCCCTTGAGGAAAACCCAGCGGTCCAGACCGGTAAGGTCCTTGATAACCTCTCCGGTTTCGGCATTCTTGATGACCGTTCCAGGAGGAACGGGAATCTCGATGTCGACTCCGTCACGACCATAGCAACGTTCTCCCGTACCATTTTTCCCATTCTCTGCCCGATAGGTACGGACAAGTTTCAGATGGGCGAGCGTTCTTAAATTCTGTTTGACGACAAATACTACATCCCCGCCACGGCCGCCGTCGCCACCATCCGGGCCTCCCTTGGGAATATACTTTTCCCGTCGGAAGGAAACACAACCATTGCCCCCGTTTCCGGAGGCAACATCAAGATACGTCTCATCTGAAAATCCAAACATGCGTTCGTTATCTTCGGCTTTCGCCTATCGTTTACTCGGTAACAATGCTGATATACTTGCGGTTGTTTCGGCTGTGGAACAAAACAGTGCCTTCAGCCTTTGCAAACAGCGTATAATCGGAACCGAGACCAACATTCTGACCAGGGTGGAACTTTGTTCCATGCTGGCGAACAAGAACTTCACCTGCCTTGACCAACTGGCCACCAAAGCGCTTCACACCCAGACGCTGGGAATTCGAATCGCGACCATTGCGGGAACTACCGCCACCTTTCTTATGTGCCATCTTGAGTCCTCCTTATGCAATGATCTTGTCGATCGTGATCAGGGAGTACCGCTGGCGGTGACCCTGGGTCCTTTTATAGCCCTTGCGGCGCTTCTTTTTGAACACTCTGATCTTGTCACCCTTGAGGTCGCCTACCAGGGTCGCCTTGACCACTGCATCAGCTACATACGGGGTGCCAAACTTTGCATTGCTCTCATCCACAACGGCGAGAACGGTGGCGTACTCAAGGGAAGAACCAGCTTCACAGCTGCTGATATAATCAACCTGGACGGTTTCCCCTTCGACGGCCTTGTACTGCTTTCCGAGAATCTCTACAAGTGCGTACATGTCGATATTCATCCTTAGATTTAGTTTGTGCCTGTCTCTTATACCACACTTTTAAAACAAGGTTCAACAGCTTTTCCCAATTAAATGATTGAAAAACAAAGAAAAAGCTCTTGAAAACTTACCGACCGATAGGTTAGTATCGGCTATGCATGCAACATCAACCAAACAAAATCTCATCCTTTCGCTGCTCAAACTAGGCTCACAGCGGGGCTTGGAAGCCATATCGCTTTCAACTCTCGCAAAGGAAAACAACATCAGCAAAGCAGCAATTTTCCACCACTTCGCAAGCAGGGAGGCCATAATCGAGGAACTGTTCGACTATTGCAACACCCTCGCCTATCAGCAGATGGCTACCATCAGCCTCACAGGCAAGCCCAGCGAGGTGCTCAGACGTGCGATGGACCACTGGCACGACCTGTATGCCAATGCACCGATGCGTCATTTCTACCGCATCATCCAAACCGAGGCACTGACGCACCAGGCGGCGAAAGCAATACAAACGACCTTGGACGAGATGCTTCGAGGCCAAAGTGGAATCCTATTGGAAAGTCTGAGTGAATCATCCCGACTCATCATCGAAGATCTCGACCTGGCCGTCCTCACGTTCAGCTCAGTCGTCCAGCAATTTCTCAGACGGGTGCTGCTGGACGAGACAGAGGACGTGGAGTGGGAGGAGGAGCGTTTCATCCAAAGCTTCTGCGCACTCTACCAAGGAACATGAATCACATCGAGGCGAGGAAGGGAATGCCTACCAAGCCGAATGCGTTTTTCAGTACCTGCAGGACCATGGTGGCAAGCTCGATGCGGCTGCGCACCAACACAGGGCTGGCGGCCTTAAGCACCGGATTGTCGTGATACCAACGGGAGAACAACTTGGACAAATCGTACAGGTAGGTGCACAACAGTGAAGGATCGTAGCTTGAGCCGGCCTTCTGCACAACCTCCGGATAGAGGGCGATCTGCTTGATGATCTCGCGCTCATCGCTGAGGGTGAGCAGACTGCTGTCAAAGCCCAGCTTCTGGATTTCTGCATACTCGAGTTCATACTTGCGCAACATGCTTGAGATACGAGCCCCCATGTACTGCAGATACGGACCGGTGTTTCCGTTGAAGGAGATGGATTCGGCAGGATTGAAAATCATATCCTTGGTGGGGGTAACCTGCAGCAGATAGTAGTTAAGTGCTCCCAAGGCGATGCTTTGGCTGGTTTTATCAACATCATCGACCAAGGCCTCTCGTTCCTTGGCCTCGATTTCCTTACGGGCAAGAGATGTCAGGGTATCGACCAACTCGTCGGCATCGACGACCGTCCCCTCCCTGCTCTTCATTTTTCCATCCGGCAGATTGACCATGCCGTAGGAGAGATGGTGCAGGTCACTCGCCCACTCATACCCCAGTTTTTCAAGGACGTAGAAGAGAACGCGGAAGTGATACTGCTGCTCACTGGCCACCACGTAGATGAGCGAATCAAACGGCCAGTCCTTGTGCCGCATGATTGCAGTCCCCACATCCTGGGTCATGTAGAGGCTGGTGCCGTCCTTGCGAAGCAGGACCTTCTTGTCCAGCTTGATGGGTTCGAGATCGACCCATACCGAGCCGTCCTCCTCGCGGTAGAAAACACCTTGCTCAAGACCTTTGAGAATCTCATCCTTACCGTACTTGTAGGTTTCGGACTCATAGTAGTAGGCATCGAAGCTGATGCCCATCTTCTCATAGCTTTCCTGAAGACCGTCCAAGGTCCAGCCATTCATCAACTTCCACAGTGCAATGACCTGTTCATCACCGGCCTCCCACTGTCTGAGCATCTCTTGGGCCTGGTCCTCTGCACTTGGATCCTCCTTGGCCCACTTGGCAAACATCACATAATACTTGCCGACCAGGTGGTCGCCCTTGATACCGCTGGATTGGGGTGTCTCGCCATTGCCGAACTTCTGGTAGGCGAGCATCGATTTGCAGATATGAACCCCACGGTTGTTTATCAGGTTGACCTTGCGCACCGTCGCCCCATTGGCCTTCAGGACGGCCGCCACACTCTCACCGAGGCTGTCGTTGCGCATATGACCCAGATGCAACGGCTTGTTGGTGTTCGGACAACTGAATTCGATGGTCACACGCTTGTCAGCCATGCTCTCATTCGTCCCATAGAGATGCTTTTGCTCGGCTATACTATGGGAAAGGGATGTGGCCAATGCAGACATATCAATACGCACATTCAGATATGGACCGGCAACCAGCAGATCACCCAACGGACGGTCTGCAAGCTTCTCAATGCGGCCCTTGAGCTCGGTGGCAAGCATCGGCGGTGCTGTTCTCAGCATTTTTGCATACGTAAAAAGGGGAAACGCCAAATCCCCCAGCTCAGGCTTGGGCGGTGTCTGAACCGCTAGGGGAGGCATCTGCACATCCTGTCCGAGTACTTCTTTTGCATAGAGAGCCAACTGCTCCTCGATGAGCGTCTTCCAAATCTCACGTACGGCATTAAGCATCTGTTCGTTCCTTTATCTGTAGATACCGACTATACACCAAAAAAAACTCAGACTTCAAGTCGAATGCTGATCTCCGCCGAACTGAGCACACTTTGCCGCCCCTGATCATCCTGCACAACCAGATGGGCTTCATCGTCGATGCTCACCGCTGTTGCAGAAAAAGTCTGCCGGTCTTGATGGACCGTCACCTTCCGCCCCAAGAGAAGCGAGCGCTCACGATACACCGACAAGAAAGATCGGTCGGGCAGCTTGGATACCAATGCATGCAGGTTCTCGACCAATGAGGCAACCAAAAGATTGGCATCGAAGGAGGCTGGAACCGAGGACGGGCCATCGAACAGGGAAGTAGCCGTGCCCTGCAATTCCAGAGGAAAGGCCGCCTGTGGTATGCAGAAGTTGATACCGATGCCCACTACGACGGCACTGAGCCTTCCGCTCTCAACTCCCAGCACCCCCTCGGTAAGGATGCCGCAGACTTTTCTTCCCTCAAGGTAGAGGTCGTTGACCCACTTGATCTGGCAGCGCATGCCGCCGACTTGTTCAATGGCCTCCAGCGCAGCCACACTGGCTGCACTGGTGATGAGCTGGGCGGATTCAAGATCGAAAGCCATCGGCAGCAGGACACTAAGGTACAGCCCACCCTTGGGGCTGAAGAACGAACGGCCGAGCCGCCCCCTGCCCCCGCTCTGATAGGTGGCGACAACAAGAGCCGGCTTCTCAGGGTGCTCGGAAGCCAGTACCTTTGCATAGCGGTTGGTTGAGTCCAGCGAATCGAAGAGATGCACTTCAAAAGACGGGAGTAAGCCGGCCAGCCTCTCCTTCTGCAAATCGGTGGTGGCGGTCAACAGCCGGTAACCCCTGCGAGAAATTCCTTCGATGACATGACCTTGGTCCCGCAGGCTTTCGATGGCCTTCCACACTGCGCTTCTGGTAATGTGCAGGGTGTTTGCAACCTCTTGGCCTGAGAGATATCGATTACGGTTTTGCTCCAAAAGGTGCAGTACTGTTTGCTCACTTGTCATGGGCATGATGGTAGGCAAGCTGGGTTTAATTGTCAACCCTTAGCTTGTTTACAATATAAAAAGCTCTATGGTACATTCAGGCCATGCATTATAAACGACTGTTGTTGACTTCGCTTTTCAGCGCCCTGATCATCATCGGAGCATACCTGCGGTTCCCGCTTCCTCCGGTTCCCATCACCCTGCAAACACTCTTCGTGCTGCTTGCGGGCTTTCTTGGTGGAACAAGGATGGCCCTCTCAAGTACTGCCATCTATCTTTTACTGGGAGCTGTTGGACTCCCGGTTTTCTCCAGCGGCGGAGGCCTTGGCAATCTGATAGGACCCACCGGAGGCTTCTTGATTGCATTGCTGCCGGCAGCCTGCATTGCAGGCATTGCGGGAAATTTCCCTGCGAAGGCTGAAAAGCCAAGAACCTATCTTGCCTTGTGCCTGGGTTTCGGCCTTATCGCCACCCTGGTGATCTACCTTGTCGGCGTTCCATTCCTCAAGTACAATCGCTCGCTTTCGTGGGGTATTGCCATTCAGGCGGGTATGCTTCCCTTCCTGATCGGCGACGTCATAAAGCTGCTGGTGGCTTCCCAGCTGGCCCGGAGTTTTCAGCCAAGAATATCGCAGTTGCTGGGCTGAGCTCTTGCATAAAGACCTACAAGACACGTATGGTATGGTCATGAAACAGTGCACTGAACAGCAATTCGACGCTTCAATCTATATTCCCTCATTCATGGGAACCTTCGATAGAGTGGCCGGGAATGCCAACTTCCACGGCCTCAAACCCCTGCCGCAAATGCTCGCCATCGGTGATATTTCCAACGAGCTGCTTGAGCTCATGTTCCCCGGCCGCTGCGGCCGTGACCAAGCCGATATGAGTCTTCAAGAAATACTGACCATGCAGATGAACAAAGTCTGCTCCCTGCTCAAGGGTCAGCTTATGCTTGCCTATCGGTATGACAACCCCTCCATGGAGGAGTGTGAAGTGCTGGACAAGGCCGACTCGACGATACGGAACCTGTGCGAAGTGCTTCCCGGGCTGCGGATAAGCCTGAAAATGGATGCACGGGCGGCTTTCGAAGGGGACCCTGCGGCAAGGAACCTCAGGGAGGTGGTTCTCTCCTACCCTTGCATCAAGACACTGACCATTCACAGGGTGGCTCATGAATTATTCAGGATGGAGGTTCCACTCCTTCCCAGGATGATGAACGAGTATGCCCACAAGGAGACCGGTATCGACATCCACCCCGGGGCAGTGATCGGCAACTCCTTTTTCATCGACCACGGTACGGGTACCGTCATCGGAGAAACAACGGTTATTGGAAACAATGTAAAGCTCTACCAAGGAGTGACCCTGGGGGCATTGAGTTTCCCCAAGGATGCCTGCGGCGCCCTGATCAGGGGAACCAAGCGCCATCCCACCATCGAGGACAATGTCACCATCTACTCCAACGCAACCATTTTGGGTGACATCACCATCGGTCGGAATGCGGTAATAGGTTCCAACGTCTGGATAAAGGAATCGGTCCCTGAAGATACCATGGTCGTCATCCAGGAGCCGGAGATTACCTTCAGGGATTTGAAAATGCGCAAGTCCTAAGGCCTGGCCTTGTCGCTGAGCAGTGTATAGCGGAGGTGGTCCTCCCACCTCCCGTTCAAAAACAAGTACCCTCTGCACACTCCTTCGGGAGAAAAACCCAACTTTGTCACCAGAGCCCTGCTAGCCTCATTCGCACCCATGATGTTTGCCTCGAGACGATGCAGTTTCAATGCATCAAAAGCATAGGAGACTGCCGATGCAACCGCTTCTGCTCCATATCCCTGCCGCCAGAGGTCATGGTCGATGCTGTAGCCGATCTTCGCTGAAAGACTCACACCCCAGACGATGTGATTGAGGTATACGGTACCCACGACATGCTTCTCATCCCGTTTGGAAAAGAAGAGAAGGGGAAGCATTCTTCTCTGCTCATACAGATACGCTTGTCTTCTGCAGACATCCTCCAGCGAGGCAAGGGTATAGTAGCTGCTTTGATGCGTTACGGAGTACGGCTTGAATGCGAGGCGGTTGCGACTCTCATAGGCAAGCAGAGGCTTTGCAAATTCCACCGCACTCACATAGGCTCTCAGTCGTTTCGTTTCAAAGAGTGGCTGCATCCGGGATGAACTCCATCCGTTTCTCCCTCCCAAGCACCTGACCGAAGGTTCCTTTGATCAACATGCCCTCCCTGGCGAAAGCGGGAGAAGAAAGCACTTTTACATCCAAATAATTGCCGCTGAGCCCATACCAATGTCCGCCCTTACGGTTCTGCAGTATCACCTCTGCACCACCGCCTACCTGCCTGAGGCGATATGCGTGGTGCAGTTGCTCGCTCAGATTTCTCAACTCGAGCGCCCGCTCGTCACGCACCGATTCGGCGACCCGGTCCCTGGCCTTGTACAACGGTGTATCGGGTCGGGGTGAAAACGGGAACACGTGCAGAAAAGAGAACTGCTGGTCGATGATGAACCGTCGGGTTTCAGCGAAATCCTCATCACGCTCTGAAGGCAGTCCGGTGATGATATCGGCTGCCAGAAATGGATCGTTCTTCACCCTGCGAAGCCGGTCGAGGATGGCTGACAGTTCGGAAACGGTGTAATGGCGGTCGACCTTCTTCAACAGCCGGTCGCTTCCCGTCTGCACGGGAATATGAAAATGCGGCTGCATGCGCTTGTCGGTGAGCACATCGAGCAATCGATCATCGATATGGTCCGGTTCCATTGAGGAGAGACGGATGCGCACCGAGTCTGAAAGCTTTGCCAACAACTTCTCCAAAAGACCGCCAAGTCCATCACCCTGATGATTGTACATGGTCAGGTTCACCCCGGTAAGCATGATTTCCTGGAAACCGGCCTGCTCAAGTGCAAGAGCGCGCTCGATGACCTGGTCGGCTTGCAGGCTTACCGCTTTTCCTCGGGCGATATGAACACGACAATAGGCACAGCTGTTGTCGCACCCGTCCTGGACCTTTAGATATGCACGGCTGTGATAGGAGAATGAAGCGGCATCGTAGTCAAATACACTTGCCTTTCCATCACTGAACGACAGACACCCTGCCTTGATGTCCATACCACCTACGATACCCGCTTTCAGATGCTTTGCAAGCTTGAGCAGGTGCGCTTTCTTCTCCAAAGGAACGACAATGACATTGTCGCTCAGCTCTGTAAGCTCTTTTTCATTGACCTGGGCATAGCAGCCGGTGGCAAGAGTCGGTGCCTGTGCGGCAAACTTGCGGATCATCCTACGCGCCTTCTGCTCCGCCTTGCTGGTCACGGTGCAGGTATTGACGACATACAGGTCGGCAGTATTCTGCTCCTCCACGATGGTGAACCCTTCCTGCGCAAAGCTGTCGGCTATCGCCTCGCTCTCACACTGATTGAGTCTGCACCCCAATGTATATACACATACGTTCAACGTCCTTCCTCCTGCTTCTTGAGGGCATCCATGACAGTATCAAGGGCCCCCTTGAGTCCCATGCGCATCTGCCTGGCATAGGGATTGTACCGCTGCAAATCATAAAACAACTGCAACGGGTCATTGCAGGTCTGCTGCATCACGGTTAAAAGAGTCTTATACCCTGTGGTTGCAAGCTCGGTGTCACCCAGAGAAAGCTCGGAAAGCGTCCGACCGATGAAGTGGGTGATACCCTGCGACCACGCAGCCTCGCGGTCGTGTTGGTCGCAGCTCATCTGGAGAACCTGAAGATTCCATCGCTTGAACTCATCGACCCAAAATTGCAAGGTCGAATCTTCACAACGAACTGCGCTGATGACCAAGGGAAGCCCCTGGACCCCGTTCTTGCCTGAATCGGGACCGAACATGGGGTGGGTTGCAATGCATTGCACCTGTTTGGGAAGCTTCTCGCGCATCTGCTTGGCCGGATAGAGCTTGACCGAGCAGGTATCCATCACCACGGTGGTATCGGCGATTCTGGAGCTGGTACGATCGAGGACTTCGCTGAAAGAGCTGATGGAGACACAGAAAAACAACACCGAACACGCGAGAACCTCGTCCTCACTGCCCAGCCGCACCCCTTCGGGGGCGGTTTTTGCGCTTCGTCCATAGCCGACAACCGAGAATCCATGTTTGGCTAATTCCTTTGCCCAGAAGGAACCGAAACGACCCATTCCATACACGCCGACACTCATCTTAGCTTCCATGGCCGGCATTGTACTCAGAAATCACTCATCCTAGCAAGGAGTCGGCTCCGCCTTTGATGCAAGCAAAAACAGGGCTGCAACGCCTAAGCTCAAGGCCAGGAGAAGGAACGAGGCCGAAAGTGAAGCAATGTTGATGACAAGACCCATCAGAAGAGGCATTCCAATCCTCCCGATGGTGGATCCCATTGACCGGATATTGGCCAGTTGCAACAGGTCGGAAGGCCAACAGCTAATCTCGAGCACCTGGCTTACCGGGTTCACTCCCCCCATGCCCAGACCCATCAGGGCCAGGCTCAGGTAGGCCCAGACTAGGTTCGGAGCGAGAAAAAATCCCGACAAACCGAGCATGCCCACCAAACAAAGAGCCAGGAGAATACGATGAGGAGAGTACCCCTTCTTCAGCAGGGGGATGGCAGCCAAGCGTGAAAGCGTACTGCCCGAGTGGAGGGTGATGATGGCCAGGCCGACCTCCTTCGCACCTGCACCATGCAACTGCGTTACTGCCAGCAAGGGGTAGACTACATTGCAATACTCCACTGCGTTGGCAAGGATGAAAAAGAGCAGGTACTTCACAAAGGCTCTGTGTTTCAACAGGGAGAACGAATCGGAAAGCTTTTGGTTCTTCCTTTGCTCCCACCCCTCGATCCCATCAGGCTTCACCAGGATGAACAATGCACCCATGACCAGATACACCAGGGACATCTGCAGATATCCGTGGTACCACGTATGCTGTTTGAGAAATGCGATGTAATACCCGCTGAAGATGCTTGCAATGCTGAAGGTCAGATGCATCAGGGGTATATTGGTTTTCATGTGCACACGATCGACATTGATCAGGACCATGATATTGCTGGTTCCGTACAAGTAGCCGCCCAATGCATTGAGCAGGAAAAACAGGCCGAATATGAGGGCGTTGCGACTGAGGCCCATTCCCAGCAAGGTAGCCGAGGAGGCAAGAATTCCAATAATCAAGAGAGAGTATGCATTCAGCTTTCTTGCGAGCAAGGGAAGGGTCAGGAAAGAGACGAAGGAACCGACCTGACTGAGGCTCATCAACAGCCCCATTTGGGCCAGCGAAATTGAACATGCAATCTGGATCTCCTCGCCCAAGCCGCCGAACAAGCTGCCGGCAAAAGCCAAGGCGACAACCATGACAAAGAGGAGAATACGGGTACCCATGAGCAGACAATAGCACAAGCAGGCAAGGAAATACAGAGCCTTTGCGTACTTTTCTAAGCCATCTGAACGTGGTAGACTACAACAAAGCAACTAAAATTTTCCTGTCAAGGAGCAGAACCATGACGTTTGCAGAAAAAATGAAGGCCCAGGCAGCAAGGGCCAACAAGCATCTTGTCCTCGCAGAAGGAACCGAGCTGAGAACCATTCAGGCGGCACGCAAGATAGTCGATGAAAAACTAGCCAAAGAAGTAATTCTTGTAGGAAATGTCGAGGCTGTCGCCAAAGCGGCTGCTTCCGTCTCCACCTGCCTTGAGGGCATCACCGTTATCGATCCGGTAACCAGTGAAGACCGTAAGGCCTTCGCCTTGGAGTATTACGAGCTGCGCAAGCACAAGGGAATGACCGAAGAGGAAGCCTTCGAGGGAATCGTCGATCCGCTTCGCTGGGGGGCTATGATGGTCCGCCTGGGCAAGGCCGATGCAATGGTTGCAGGGGCTGAGAATACCACCGGCAACGTCCTTCTTGCCGCCTTCAACATCATCAAGACCAAGCCCGGCATCAAATATGCCTCCTCCTGCTTCGTCATGGCCACCGACAAGACCCAGTATGGTGTAAACGGCTCCTTCATTTTCGCCGACTGCGCCACCATCCCCAATCCAACGGCCGAACAGCTTGCCGAGATTGCTGAAGCATCGGCACTCTCCTGCAGGACGTTCCTCAATGCCGAACCAAAGGTGGCCATGCTCTCCTACTCTACCAAGGGATCGGCCAAGGGGGAGCTCGTGGACAAGGTCGTCACCGCAACCCGCCTCTTGAAAGAGAAGCTTCCCACCCTGGCCGTCGACGGGGAGCTGCAGCTTGATGCAGCAATCGTCGGCAGCGTTGCCAAGAGCAAGGCCCCGGGCTCGGAAGTTGCAGGCAGTGCCAACACCCTGGTCTTCCCCGACCTGCAGGCCGGAAACATTGGATACAAGCTGGTGCAGAGACTCGCCGGAGCAGAAGCCTACGGCCCTATTCTCCAAGGCTTCGCTAAACCGATCAGCGACCTCAGCCGCGGCTGCTCGGTCGAGGATATCGTGGTAACCAGCGCCATCACCCTCGCCCAGGCTGCAGCCAATTAACCTTTCCTGTGAAGGGCGGGAAGACAAAACTTCCCGCTCTTGCTCCGATTTCTGCTTTCAGCTACGATAGACGCGCCTCACAAGGAGAGGCTTTGTATGAGGCGTGCATCCAATCCACTCAATCTTCTTGACCGCTCAAGACCCCCCGGCATCATCATCTGGTCCCTCGCCTGGCCTACCATCCTCGAGCAGGTGCTTCAGGTAACCGTCACCTACGTCGATTCAGCCATGGTCGGCTCCTTGGGAGCACATGCAACAGCAGCCATCGCCGTCCCCACCTCCACCATTTGGCTGGTCAACGGCTGGATGAATGCATTCGCCATCGGCTTTTCCGTGTTGATGGCCCGTAATTTGGGAGCCGGCAACCTCCAGCGTGCCAGGCAGGTCACCAAACAGGCTCTCTTCACCTCAGTTTTCTTCGGGCTGACACTCACCCTGCTGTTCGTACTCGTCGCCCGCCATCTTCCCGCCTGGATCGGAGCCGAGGACGATGTCCAACTGCTTGCCGCTCAGTACTACCATTATATCGCCTTGGGCTACCTCCCCAATTTGGTGATGATTCTCATAAGTACGCTGCTGAGGTGCAGCGGAGACTCGAAGAAAGCACTCTACCTGAATGGCTTGAACAATATCCTGAACATCTGCTTCAATCTTTTCTTCATCTTCAAGACAATTCCCATCGGGCCGTTCCAAGTGCAAGGCCTCGGCTTGGGTGTCAAGGGAGCAGCCATGGCGACATCCATTTCGGTCACCATAACCGCAATCCTTCTGCTCATGATTCTTCTGGCTACAGACAACCCGATACGCATCCGCCTCAGGGGCCCCTTCTCCTATGAGAAATCCATCCAGAAGAGCGCCCTCAGGTTGGGAATTCCTGTTGCCCTGGAACGATCTACACTCTCGTTCGGCCAGATTGTGTTTACCATAATGGTAGGGACCCTGGGAACAACCGCACTGGCCGCCCACTTCCTGGCCAATACCGCCGAGTCCATCACCTACCTGCCCCCTTCGGGCTTTGCCACCGCAGCCACCACGCTGGTGGCCCAATCGCTGGGCGGCAACGATAAGACGCTGGCAAAGAAGTTTGCCAACCTGTGCACCTTGTGGGGGACGCTGTTGATGAGTTTCATGGGCCTGATGCTCTATCTGTTCGCCCCGAATTTGATGCGCTTCTTCACTTCCGATATGGCGGTGATTGCACTGGGTACCACCGTGTTGCGCATTGAAGCCTTTGCAGAGCCTGCATTCGGGCTTTCCATGCTAGCGTTCGGTGTTTTCAGAGGAGCCGGCGATACGAGACGACCTTTCTTCATTTCGATTGCAGGGATGTGGCTGCTCAGGCTGCCTTTGGCGTATGTATTGCTGAAAACAACATCTCTTGGATTGCTGGGTGTCTGGATTGCAATGGCAAGCGACCTTACCCTGAGAGGGATCATCTGCTTGGTCCAGTACCGCCGGTTTACCTGGCTTGACAGCTGGAAAGAGACTCACTGAGAGCAATAAAATCATCCCATACAAGCGCTTCAGCCCTTGCAGACGGATCAACATGGGAAGCGTCGAGCAACGACTCAACCCCGCCCTTGCCCACCATCGCCCCGATTTTTCCTGAGAGCAGATTGTTCTTTACCGTCTTGCGTCGTTGGGCGAACAGCTCGCGGATGACCAGCAGGAAAGTCTTTCGAAGATGATCGGGCACCAGACTCTGTTCACGGAGGGTGAACAGGACCGTGCTGCTGGTCACCTTCGGGGGTGGATAGAAAGCCCCGCTGTTGATGCTGAAGGCCGGTTTCACCTCATAATCCATTTGGGCGAGCATGGAGAAGGACGACCAATCCTTGGACTGTGGATGTGCACACAACCGATCCACCACCTCTTTTTGGAGGGTGAACACCATCACAGGCGGGCGGTAATCGCTTTCCAATACTTTTGCGATGACCACCGAGCCCACATTGTAGGGAAGGTTGCCGCAGAGCCGGTCGGGACTCCCCTCCTTGGCCAGCTGGGCGGGAAGCGTCTTGAGCGCGTCGCCGGCGATGAGGCGAAAGGCTGGTTCATCGGCAAATGCCTGCTCGCCGAGTATGCGGCAAAATCCATGATCGATCTCAAAAGCAGTAACATTCGCCCCTTGTTCAAGAAGCAGGCTGGTGATCGCTCCGATGCCCGGGCCTATCTCCCACACCGTTTGGGACTGCTGTACATCCAGAAGGGCCACAATCTTCTCCCTCACCGAGCGGGAGATCAGGAAGTTCTGACCAAATTTCTTGGTCATCGACAGCTCCTCCTGCTTCAGCAGAGCAGTAATTGCAATCGGGGAGTCGTATGCGAATGTCCAGCTCATAGTGTGATCTCCTTCGTCTTTGTACAGCCATCGTAGCATAGCCAATAGAGACAAGACAGGTCAACAACACCGATATGTACACCGTATATCCTTTGGGTCCCACTTGAAAAGCATACCCTTGGTTCTTGGCGAGAATGGTGTATAGGACAGTTTGAACCCAATAGAGGCCGATGCTGAAAAAGGAACCGAAAACCAGGCTTAAAAAACTGAAAGCCATGGCTATGTGTATCAAAGGAGTCAGCACCGGGGAGAAGAGCAGACCACTGAGGTTGCAGGTGCCCTCTAGCAGCAGGGATGCCGGTGCCGAGCCTGCTACGATCACAGCAGTCTTCTGCAGGATGAAGGCAGGAAGCATTGAACAGAGCAACAGCATTGCGTAAGCAGCCCAGCTGTACAGGCAGGCAAGGCTGGAAAGCGAGTACGGAAAGAACAGCAGCTGAAGCAGAAAGGTCATCTGAAAGGCGAAGCTTCGTGAGACGGGCAGGAGTGAACAGAGGTGCATGCCCAGAGCCCTGACCAAGGACGGCTTGGGTCCGACAAGCAGAACATAGAGAATGGAGGGAACGGAGCCAAGCCACCTCCCCCATATGCGCCCAAGCAGATGAGAACAGAGTCTTATGCTGAGAGAAAGAAAGAAGTGCAGGTGCATACCCGATAATGCCAAGAGATGAGCACATCCGCATGCAAGGCTCAGATCCTTGAGGGGGAAACCCGAGCTCCCTGTCTGACCGAGCAGGAGCATTGCAGCGAGACTACGGGTTGTCTCATCTGCAATGACTTGTTGCAGTCTGAGTTGCAGCACCCTAAGGCAGTTCAGGCGCAAGCGTGCAAGCAAAGGAAGGTGAAGCACCTGCACCGCGTCTGCAAGAAACAAGCCGGACTGTTCGTCCAGACGACCATCAAGGAGCAAGGTGGTGGCAGAGGCCATCACCTCATCCACTTCGATCAAGGCCGTTACTGTTCCTTTGCATGTTGTACGATACCCGTCCTTTGATCGGCAGGCGGTGAGGGCAATACGCGCAAGCTGTTTGCTTGAACGGGTCAAAAGAGAGTCTTCCACCAACCTTCCTTCTATCTGCATGATGTGCTGGAAGGGCATTCCATAGCTTGCCTGGTTGACTCCCGACGCCCAACCCAGTAGAGCATACAAACAGAAAAGCCAGGCGGCGAGTAAAGCCAGGCTCCACCTTGCATGCCTGCTACGCTGCATGAGTACAAGAGTCACCGAGCCACCCAGGATGCCTGCAAGCAGTGGGTAGGCAAGAAGAATCGGGGCAAAACTTGCCATATAGAGGCCAATGGTACAGAACAGCAAAAGTACGGCATGAAAGGCTTGCATGCCTGTACAGGCCGGTTACTTACCCGGTTGCTTCATCCAAGGCGACCAGCAGGGAGAGCAAAGGCAGATCGATTCGTTTTTGCATATGCTGGTGATACAGTCTAGCAGCAAGACGGCTGTCCGCCCTCTTCTGTTTTCTCAAGCGTACCACTTTTTGAGCTGTCTGCAACAAGGCCTTGTCACTCATGCGCACTTGCAGAAACAACAATGCGGCTATGTCGGAAAGTTCATCAAGCGTTCCTTCGAACACGAAGGGAAGCGGACTCTCTTCCGAGACCAGGCACAGCGAGTTGCACAGCGCCAAGGCGTCCACTTTGGAAGTTTCATCAAGATATTCTTCCAAGACAAAGAGTTGCTGCTCGACAACTTCCTTCCGTTCGGATGCACGGACCTTCAACTCATAGCGTCTGCGCTGGGCCACCGAGGATCGAGTGTCGCGCTTTGCCAGGGCACTCCAGCCCAACAAGGTCAGGCCAACGCTGATGGCTATCTCATCGATGAGAGGCAGTGGATCGCGAATGGCAAGAGAGAGTATAAAATAGGAAGCGGTGAATATGAGGGCGCAGATGAGAAGACGAGGCACATACTGCTTATTCTGGATCCAGCAATCGACACAGAAGTCGATCGCCGAATACAGGGCGTACGTCGCCTCATCCTTCTGAGACTTTGTCAACATTCCGCTGCTTTTCAGCACCACCTCCTCATCTTCCTTCCAATCATCCATCCGATCAACATCCAGATACGGAGAGAGACAAAGACTGTTCTTTTGATGCCGGGAAAGTACATAACAGGTAATCAACTGAGGGCCGCCTTATAGGTTTGGATGCGCGAGGCGAGCTTGCGCTCATTGGCCTCACACTTCCCCCCTTCCATCGTGAAAAAGAGGTAGTATTTAATTTTGGGCTCCGTCCCGCTGGGGCGGACGACCAACTTGTCACCGCAAGAGAACCGGATTATCAGGACATCCGAAGGCGGGAAGGCCGTTTGCTTCCCATCAAGTAAATCCTGGATGCCCTCGATGGTGGAACCGGCAAGCTCATCACCGGGAGAAAGCTTGCGAAGATTGGCCATGATGGCTGCCATTTTTTCCTTTCCGCTGGCGCCTTCATAGTCCTTGGAGAAAACAGCTTCGGTGCTATAGCCCCACTTTGCATAAATCTGAGTGAGGCGCTGCTCCAACGTCAAACCTTGTGTGGCCCAATAGCACATCAATTCAACACTGGCAAGGGCGCTGCTTACAGCATCCTTGTCCCTGACTTGGGGAAGTGTCAGAAAACCATAACTCTCCTCGCAACCGAAGAGAAAATACTCAGCTTCTCCTTTCGGTCCTTCCAAATCGGCGATCTGCTCGGCAATGTACTTGAATCCGGTAAGTACATCCTTGCATCGTCCGCCTTGACTCTCCACAATACGGGCTACCAGATCGGTGGTGACCAGGCTCTTGACCACCAAGGGTTTCTTGGTCAAGTGCTTATGACTGTCAGCCTCGACCAGATAGTCGACCAGCAGGGTTGCGATTTGGTTGCCGGTCAACAGTTGGTACTCCGTCTTCTTTGCGTCAAGTGGTATGGCGATGCCCAGTCGATCCGCGTCTGGATCGGTACCCAACACGATATCAGCCTTCTCATTTTTTGCGAGTGCAATCGCCATCTCCATCGCTTTTGGGTGCTCCGGGTTGGGAAGCGGTACCGTGGGGAAATTCCCATCCGGTTCCTGTTGCTCGGGAACTACAATGCAGTGGATCCCCACCTTCTTCAGCAAGTGTTGGACCGGCACGTTGCCGGAACCGTGCAACGGGGTGTAGACCACTCTTACCGGGCTGTCCTGTACCAAGGAAGGTCGTCTCAGGCTCAATAGCGCTGTGTGGTAGTAGGCTTCATCAACTTTCTCGGGAACAGGGACCAAAAGACCCTTCGAACGGGCGACCTGTTCGCTCACTTCCTTGATGTCCTCGGCCTTGACGGCATTCGCCCTCTCGGCAATGCTGTAATCGTGTGGAGGCGTGACCTGCCCCCCATCGCGCCAATAGACCTTGTAACCGTTGTATTGGGAGGGATTGTGACTGGCAGTGATGACAATGCCGGCAGTCGTCTGCAGATATCGCACCGCAAAACTGAGCATCGGAACCGGGTGCAGATCGGGATAGAGATAGACGGAAATCCCGTTGGCGGCGAGTACCAAGGCCGCCTCATTGGCAAAAAGATCGCTGTAGCGGCGGCTGTCATAGGCGATGACCACCGAAGGGTTCTTGGAGGCGTGGTTCAAATAGTCGCTCAAACCTTGGGTGACCTTGCGGACCATGAAGCTGTTCATCCGATTGGTTCCACCGCCGATGATGCCACGCATACCAGCTGTGCCGAAAGCGAGACTGGTATAGAAGCGATCATAGAGGGACTCCCATTTTCCTTGGGACAGTTCAGCCTCGACTTCGCTGGAGAACACCTGCTGCCGTTCAGCTTTCAGATATGCCTCAGCTTTGTTTCTCAGATCCTTCTCGTTGTATGCCATAGATTGCATCCTCCAATTCGTGTATCGTATCGACAACCACAGAGTCTTGTAGAGCCAGCAGTTCTTCCTTGGGCCGAAACCCCCACGAAACAAGCACATGAGGACAGTCGGCATTGCGGGCAGTCTGCCAATCAACTTCACTGTCTCCGACATACAGCACCTCATGGGGGTGAAGACCAACTTTCCTGCAAAAGTAATCTATTCCCGAGCGATCGGGTTTCCTGGGAAATCCATCCTGCATTCCCCGCACCCACGAAAACGGGAAATCGGGAAACAAGGTGGATACTATGCGTTTGGTAAGCCCGTCTTCCTTATTGGAAAAAATGCCGATGAGAAAGCCCTGCCTATGCAAGTGCCCGAGCAACTCGACAACACCCTCATAGGGATGACTATACACTGCAAAGTGCTCTCGATAATAGTGAAGCATGTCTTGATACAGCTGGTCGAACCGCTGCTCATCCACCCGGTGATCGTACCAGGCCAGGACTCCCTTCAATGCATTGGAAAGCCCCCTGCCCACCACGTGTTGGGTAAGGGTGGCTGAAGGAGGACTGAGATCTTCACCAGCTAGGGCATGAGCCAGCGAGCGGCGAATGTCCTCAATGGTATCGACCAGCGTCCCGTCCAAATCGAAGAGAATAGCCTTGACAACCGGTTCCTGCATAGGGTCATTATCCGGTATGCAGAGGGAGCAAGTCAACAAACGTTTTGACAAAACAAGGTGCTTCGGCTACTGTGTAGCCATGCAAATCATTACAATCAAGGATGGTAAGGAGAAACAGCTCCTTCGCCATCATCCCTGGGTTTTTTCTGGAGCTCTCCATACTCCAACCTCAGCATTGGAAACCGGTCTGGGCAGGGTTCAAACCCAAGACGGAGCGTTTATCGCCTACGGCTGGTACGATCAGGACAGCCATATCCCCCTTCGACTCCTCAGTTGGAATGAATCGAGGATTCCCGACGACTCGTGGTGGGCGCAGGCCATCACCGAAAGCGTACGCAGGAGAAGTACCTTTTTTCAGGACAAAGGCGGCGGCACCACCACCTTCCGCATCATATTCTCGGAAGCCGACATGCTTCCGGGCGTAGTGGTTGATGTGTATGGAACCATGCTGAGAATCATCATCAGCGCCCGTGTCGCCTGGGACCATAAGGAGATAATCGTTTCCACCCTGGACAGCCTTCTCAAACCCTCTTTAATGCTGCTGACCACCGACAGTGCCTTCTGTGGTGCGGAAAAGCTCAGTGAAATCACGCTCTATTATCAGGACGGGCAATACTTCAATCCTGCTAAACGAATCGATCCCATCCGCTTCCGTGAAGACGGTTTGTATTATGAGGTGATACCCGGCAAGGGTCAGAAGAGCGGATTCTACTGCGACCAGCGGGAGAACCGCAAGGCGATTGAAGCCTATGCCAAGGATGCCGTGGTGCTCGATGGGTGTTCCTATACGGGAGCCTTCAGCCTTCATGCACTGCGCGCCGGGGCGAAGAGCGTCGATTTGTTCGACTCCAGCGACCCCGCACTTCGTCAAGCCTTGGTCCATGTACACATCAATCAGGATCTGAAGACCATACCCGAGGGCAGCCGCGCAAGGGTCACTACAACCGTTTGCGACATCTTCGAGCAGATGCGTGTCATTGAGAGCAACCACTATGACCTGATGATTCTCGACCCCCCGAAGCTTGCTCAGACGAAGGCACAGGCCGAGGGAGCACAAAAGGCCTACAAGGATTTGAACCGGCTTGCCATGCAGAAGATCAAGAACGGAGGCATCATCGCCACCTTCAGCTGCAGCGCATCCATCAGCGCCGAGCAACTGCGCATGATCCTTGCCTGGAGTGCAAAAGATGCCAACGTTGAAATTCAGATACTGAAGAGCCTGGGCCAGGCGGAGGATCATCCGATCCGTCTCTCGTTTCCGGAATCGGAATACTTGTGCGGATATATTTTGAGGGTGCTGCGCTAACTGGCCAACGGATTGGGAGTATCGTCGGGATTGGAATCATCCAAATCAAGCATGCCTGCCAGGAATTGCAGCTGGTCGAGCATGCTTGCCACCTTCTCTGGAAGGAATCCCACCTCCCCTTCCTGATCATCCAGGGACCGCAAGGCGTAGGAGTAATCCTGCATGACCGGCACATCGCTTTCAAAAACGATATGCTCGGGCATGGTTTTCTCTTCGTTGTACTTGCAGCGCCTGAATACGGCAGAACCATTCTTGTCCTGATAGGCACAGGCACCGAAGAGCCGGCAGATCAAAGGCCGTGCAGCATAGACCGAACAGTGGAACGGGGAGTCGAACCGATACAACGGGCAAGGACCCTTCTGATTGCCGATGCTCTGTTTCACCTTCTCGATCAAAGCTTCATCCTTCTTGATGAAAAGCAGGTATGCAGCAACCAGCCGGGCTTCGCTGGCAGTGATGTCCGGCATGAAGTGCTCACAGCAGGTGCCGCACCCTTGGGCGCAGGCAATAGCATGCTCACGGCAAAAAGAGGCTGTCTTTTGCTCTATTTCTGTATATAAGGAAAACAAGTCGGTCATGGATTGACCGGCATACGTTCCGCCAAATGCGGAACAGAGTTGTGCAATGCTGTCCATCTTTGAAGAACTCTCCCGAGAACTGAGAGATAGTAGCATTACAAAATTAAGCGAATCAATCGGGCAAAGACCGCTTTTTTCGTTTTTTTCTCCTAATTTCCTTGCCTGTCTCCCTCGCACCAAGCAAGGAGCGCTGGACCAATCGTGCATTACGTCGGTCGGAAAGCATCCAGCCGCCTATCAAGGCGCTCACTCCACAAAAGGAGAGGATGCCGATCCAGGCAAATGGATTGGTCATAAAAGGCAAATCAACATTCATTCCGTAGAATCCGGTTACGAACGTCGGGAACATCAAGCTGATGGAGATAATGGTCAGCCGTTTCATGATTACGTTCATGTTATTGCTGATGACCGAAGCAAATGCATCCATCGTTCCTGTGAGGATTGATGAGTAGATGTTCGCCATCTCGATGGCCTGCTTGTTATCGGTGATTACGTCGTCCAGGAAGTCACGCTCCTCTTCACCGGCAAGCTTGAAGTAGGGGGTTCGCTGCAGGCGTTCGAGCAGGGCCTCGTTGGTGGTAAGGCTGGTTGAGAAGTAGACCAAGGACTTCTGGATCTGCAGCAGCTGAATCAGTTCATAATTCATGATGCTCTTCTGAAGCTGCTCCTCCACCTGGCTCTTCTGGCGGTTGATATACTTGAGCAGGCGGATGTAGACCATCACCGCCCGGCCAAGGATGCTGATCACAAAACCTTCCATTGTCTGTACAGGATACTGGCGGTAACGGTTCTTCGCAAAATCCTCAAGTACGATGCTATCGCTTTGGCAGATGGTGATAACGGTATCGCGGACCAGGACAATTCCCAAAGGAACGGCATACTGGTTGATTCCCTTGCAATCATCGGCCATGGCGGGCAGACGCACGATGAGAGCAACGTAATCGTCCTCTTTCTCAATGCGCGCCTGTTCGTCCTGGTCCATGATATCTGCAAGCAATTCACTGGAAATCGAATACTGCTCCTCAAGCTGGGAGATATCGTCACGGTTGATGTCGCGTGCATCAACCCAAGTGTAGGGAGCCTCCTGGATGGGATCTCCTGGATTCAGGCTCATCAGATTCTTTCTGATTGTAATCATACTTCCTCCGTGGATGGTTGGGGCGTTCTCCCGATTCCACAGGGGATGGACCTGGTAGGTTTAGCAGCAGTACCAGGAGGACGCCATAAGCGGGTTTCTAGGCAGGGGTGTTATACTACCACCGTCGTCTAACGTAGACATTGGCTCCTCCTTGCATGTGATGGCTTGCCTGTCTGGCGAGCACCGCACTCAGTCTACCATAGACCTAGAAGAAGAATAAAGGGGGCTTGGAAGAAAAAACGCCCTTTTCCAAATCATTCAAACCTCCTATACTCGGCGATAGGAGGAAGATAATGGTTAGTAGAGATGAAGCTGAAAAACTGTTGCGTAAGTATAATTCCAACGAGGCGTTGGTTTACCACGCATTCTGTGTTGAACAGACCATGGCTCGTTTCGCAACCGAGTACGGCCACGATGCCGAGTATTGGGCCCTCGTTGGCTTGTTGCACGACATCGACTGGGGGATGTTTCCCGAAGAGCACTGCAAGAAAGCCCCCGAGCTGTTGAAGGAAATCGATGTGGACGATGCATTCATCCATGCTGTCTGCAGTCATGGATGGGGACTGTGCAGTGACATTGAGCCCCGGCTATTCATGGAGAAGGTCCTCTACACCATTGATGAACTGACCGGCCTCGTATACGCAACAGCGCTCATGAGGCCTGAGCGGATGCAGGGCATGAGCGTAAAGTCGGTCAAGAAGAAATGGTCTTCCAAAGGCTTTGCAGCCGGGGTGAATCGTGATTTAATCGCCCAAGGCGCCCAAATGCTCGATATACCGTTGGAACACATCATCACCCTCACCATCGAGGCCATGGAGAAAGCAAGCGACAAAATCGGTCTTTAGGCAAGTGGCATCTGTTCGATTCGAACGATGCCGCTCTTATTAAGCACCACGGTGTAATGGCTGTAGTTGTCCAGATCCTCTTTCTTGGAGTACTCACGGATGATGAGATGCAAATGATAGACCCGTTCGCTGCTGAGTTGGTCGAGTTCATCTGCATTGGGATCCATCCGGAATACTACATCGTTGGGATCATCCATCTCCTTGAGAAAGTCATCGAGCCTGATACGGGTAACGAGGGTGAAGTTGTTCTCCCTTGGAAAGCTGTCCCGTTGCAATGTGTGCTTGGTCAGCGGATGCATGGTCAAGTCACGGATGTAGTGAATCACATCCTCTTTGGGGAGCATATCCCTGAAGGGATTGTTTTTGTCTTTGCGGATTTCCTTGACGTAGGCGCTCAGGTCGTCGACATCCTCGAATGTAAGGCGTATGCGGCTCGAGCAGATTTTCTTGTTCGTCTTCGGTGAAAGGAAGGATGAAATTTCATCGGCCATCATTCGCGGAAGCACCGCCTTAAAGAAGAGGCGAAGCCACTCCTTGATTCTATCCTTGAAAACATAGCCGATGATTACGATGAACGCCCACTGAAAACTGTTTCGTATGAAGGTGGTCTCGGCAAAGATCGTCGTCAAGGTGGCAAACGCCATAGCAACACCTGCTGCGGTGCCGGCCAGTATCTCAGAAACACGCTTGGGCCAACGGGAGACTTCAGGAACCAGATAGAGCGAGGACTGCGTCCACTTCTTTAAAATGGCCTTTCGATACTGCACGGTCTCGGAATTCGTGCTTCCGCTGGGATAGTCATGCTCGCTGCGGTACTCCATCTCCTCGCGGGAGAAACTCAGAAGGTTTGTCAGCGTCTTCTGCATCTGCTGCTGGAAGGTGCTTGATGCCATATACAAGTCGATGGCGTGCTTCTCACACAACAGGCTGATAGCTTCATCAGCCCAGAGGAAGGCCAACAACAATCGGTTGTCCGGACTGAATTTTGCCTGAATGGCTTCCAATAAGTCACGAATGGTCGAACAGAGCATTGTCGCATTGGTGTGCCAGGCATCCAAGGTCGCCTCAAGATCGTTGACCATTCCCAGTTTCACCATGTCCTTGCAATCCTGCAGGCAGGCTTTATTCTCATGACGTGCGGAATTGACCACAGTCTGCAACTCATGAATCACGTTTCGTTCGGGAACGCTGGTAACATCCTTAACCAAGTCGTCGGTGTACCGCTTGAGAATGGTCAGGGGGCTGAGATTGTTGCGTGCATCAAGAAGCTCTTCCAAAGTGATCTCGGGAGAGGAATATCTGCCGTGGCTCTGAAACTTATGCAAGAGCCGTTCCTCGGAATATGTGTTTTTATTCACATAGAGCTGTGGCGGCGAGAACAGGTAGTAATGTATTTCCCGTTCATACCGTTTAGTCTCAGGAATCGGCAGAATGAGTTTGGTTTCCAGATGCCTGCTCGAGTGTTTACGAAGATCTATCAAGTCGCCCTCCCGACTGCACTAGTATACAGGAGGGTCGGAGCTAACGCAATCGGAACTTGGCAAAGCTATCGTACGGATAAGCCCCCGCAGCAGCAAGGGAAAGAGCAGAAAGCTGATCATAGGAAGGAATGCATATTTCCCGCTCAGGCAGCCCTGCAACCTGTAAAACCCGCTCACCCAGCAGCCGGGCCAGCAGCTTGGCTGAAGCACCCTGCTCGATCAACTGCTTGACCAGCAGAAGCAGGCCGCTGAACCCCGGGATGCCGCTTGCCCCCAGTTCCTTATCTTGAAGTGTGTGTGGGGCATGATCGGTCTCTACCCAATCAAACCTCCCCGCCAACAAGGCAGCGAAGAGCGAGCTTCGTTCAGTCTCACTTCGAAGCGGCGGGTTCATTTTCGCATATAGGTCATGATCGCAGGCATCCTTGCTGGACAGTAGTGCATGATGCGGAGTGACGGCACAACTGATGCGCCGACCCAAGCGTTTCGCCTCCTCGACAATACCCAAGGCTTCGACACTGCTGAGGTGGCAGATGTGCAGATGGCCTTTGAATCCAACCTCGCCCGAGAGCCTGATCTGGTCTCGCACAGAAGCCGTTTCAGCCTCAACAGGCCTGGCCATGCTATGGCTGGAGAAATCCCGACCATCCTCCAAGGAGGGTCTGAGAAGGGACTCCTTCTCACAGTGCAAGGCAACCATCCCCTCATATCCTGCAGAGGCCAGGGTTTGGTAGACAGATCGTTGCGTCTGCTCCTCGACAAGCCCCATATGACCTGTCGAGTGCCCGGCGAATAATTTCAGTCCGATGACGGAGGGAAAAAGCGATGTTGCCAGCTTGGCAATCGATTCAACCTGCCTTGGATCGGAGGTTACGCCGGCCCAGAGATGATAGCGAACTCCCACATTGCAGCGCCAGGCATCCTCAAGTCGTGTAAGAACAGCTTCCTCGGTAGTGAGCGGAGGACTCGTATTGGGCATGTCGAACAGCTCGTCGATGCCGCATTGAAGGGCAACCTGCATTCCATGCTGCAAGGTTTCCTTCTCTGCCTGACCCCAATCCCTGAGATGTACATGCGGATCAATCATAGGCCAACAACTCACTTGCTTCCCGTTTGAGGAAATCATACCGCATGAAGGTGCCCCAGCGGCAGGTAAGCCGGTCGCCGCAGGCACACTCCCCGCACATCCCGATCCCACACAAGGTCATCCTTTCCATAGAAAGATAGAGGTTCTCCTCCGTGATTCCTCGTCCCAGCAGTTTTCGGCTGGCGATGGCCATGAAGATTTCCGGACCTACAAGGTAGCAGGCCATCCCAGGGTCCAATGCAATGGTATCGAGCAGATCGAGCACCCTGCCCGGCCGTCCTCTATCGGCGATGCAGGTAAACGAGCCGAATGCACCCAGTTCATCCTCAAGCAGGGCCTTTCCACTCACCTCTTCACTGGTTCCTATGAGGATGGTCATCTGCGTTCCCTGTTCTTTCAGTTGGGAAGCAAGGGACGGCAGAACGGCAACTCCGGTGCCTCCTGCTATCAAAAGGGCTTGCTTGGTCGGTTTGTTCTCCAGCTGCGCCCCATACAAGCCTCTCACAAACAGTTCAGAACCAACTGAAAGGTTGCACAGAGCTTCAGAGAAGGGGCCGCGTTTTTTAATGATGAATGTCAAGGGATCATTGTGAGCCACCGAGAACGGTTTCTCTCCTATCATGGGCAGCCACAGGAAGGCAAACTGACCGGCTTTGCAGTCAAGCTTTCCATCGAGGGTGATGAGCACCGTATCCTTGCCGTACTGCTTGAAGGCAGTCACTACATGTTTCTCGTAGGCCATCTGCCGCTCTGCGCTGAGAAAAGAGGAAGATGACGGGACGACGATCTTTCCAGTGGACTGCAACAGTGCTTGTGCCTCAGCCTTCACCGATGCAAGGTAGGCAGGCCAGGTGCGCTGGTCCACTGTTCCTAAAGCCGAACCGATGCCAACGGCGTCGGCTCCGGCTTCAATGAGAAGGGCTGCTTCCCGACCCTCGCTTACCCCACCCATCCCGATCAGAGGGATATCATCGCCACAGGCCAAGCGAATGGCCTTGACGGCCTCCAGAGCGTTCGGGAAGACCTGCCTGCCGCTGCAACCGCCTTTTCCTCCCAGCTTGTTCTGAAGAATAGGAGTCCCGCTGACAGGATCGATGTGCACGATGGGCCCGACTGTATTGATGGCGACCAATCCGTCGGCTCCGCTTTCGACCACCGCTTTGGCAATCAATCCGATGTCCTGGACGTTGGGAGTGAGTTTGACGAACAATGGAGCCTTGCAGGAGGTTGTTGCCTCCTTGATCGAGCGTACGTACTGGGCGGCAATCGACTGGTCGCATCCGATGGAAGAGCCATACCCGACTGAGGCGTGCGGACAGGAGAAGTTCAACTCAACCATATCAGCAACCTCATCAAAAGCCTTCACCAAGGTGATGAAATCCTCGATGCTGTTCGCAGAAAGCGAGACATTCAACAATGCGTTGAAGTCATGCTCGCTTCTGAGCTTTCTCAGTTCATACAACGCTTGCTCCAACCCAGGGTTGCGCAGCCCGACCGAGTTACCAAAGTTGCCTCGTTCGGTCTCACAGATGACCGGTTCTCGGTTGCCGGGATTAACCTCGACTTGGAAACTCTTGGTCGTTATGATGCCGATGCTCGGCACCTTGGTGTCGAAATACGTCAGCAAAGCAGGTTTTGTGGAGGCTACACCGCTGACGGTAGTCAGCAGGACATCCTTACGGCGATCAAGGTGACGGCGGCTCAGAACCTTCAGAACATCCTTCATAAGGCGGTCTCCATGATAAGTTGACGCAGGTTGGCCTCACAGATTTCCAGCCAATCCTCAGGCACGGGTCCCTGCTTCCAGGGATGTGTCAGTGCACTTGAACTGTTGATTCTTGCCAAGACCAAGGGATAACCGGTTGTCCGAAGAATCTCCATCACCTCAGTGGCAGAACCACCCTGACTTCCAACACCGGGGATCAGCATGGGTACTCGCTGGGCCTGATAGAAGGCTGCAATCGACCTCAACTCATCAAGATTGGTAGCTCCCACAACGGCTCCGACGCATCCACGCCTGTCATTGTAGGCGGCAATTTGGGAAGCAACCTCGAGATACAGCGGTCTTTGGTCAGAAAGCAGCAGGTTCTGCAAGTCCCTTCCCCCCGGATTGCTGGTACGGTTGAGGATGTACACACCCTTGTCCTCAAAGTCAGTGAAAGGCTTGACCGAGTCACTTCCCATGTACGGGGCAACAGTCACAGCATCGCAGGCCCAGGCATCGAACGCTTCCTGTGCATAATTGAGACTGCTTCGGGCGATATCACCGCGCTTGCTGTCCAGGATCACCGGGATGCCGGGGAAAAAGTTTTCCACCAAGTCTAGGACATCGACAAGAGCGAGACTTCCCGAGAAGTCCTCCTCTCGGGGCCTATCCAGACTCTGGTAGTATCCGATGTTGGGCTTGAACGCTGCAGGGATCAGTCCCGAGAGAACCATTCTTCGAAACAATTGCTGGAAAAATGCATTCACATCCGTTCGAAGATCTCCACTGTCCAGCGGCAACGACTCCCTCTGAGGGTCCAGCCCCATGCAGGCGATATTGCCTACCTGTTTCGCGCTTGCTTCAAGTAATGCTCCGTACTGCATGCTGTCTCCTTATTTCACTACCGGCTTGAATCCGTGCTTCTCTCCCCATCCGAAGGGATCCTCTCTCCACTGCGACAGAAGCCTGGCTTCCCCGTTGTTCACATACCCTGTTTTCAAAGCGCTGTCCACCATTACGTCATAGTCAAGGATGGTATGGAATGCAGCTGCAGGGTCCAACGCCTCAAAAGCCTTGACTGCAGCGTCGAAGCCGTAGGTGAAGATGGCCAGGGTATAAGGACAGACTCCCCCCGCCTTGACAATGGCCTCGACGGCTTTGATCGAAGAGCCTCCGGTGGAAATCAAGTCTTCAATCAGAAGAACCTTCGCTCCTTCGTAGCGGCCGCTCTGGCCCAAGCCTTCAATCTGCTGCCCCAACCCGTGATCCTTGCCTGAACTGCGCACATAGCTCAAGGGCTTGCCCAGCCGATCGGCAAGTGTTGTTGCATGGGGGATGCCGGCCGTAGCCGTTCCTGCAATATTGTCTGCGTCGAACGCAAGGCAATCCAGCATTTCAGCGAAGGCATCGCAGACCAGGCTTCTAGCCTTCGCTGACGCGAGCAGCCTTCGGTTGTCGTTGTAAATCGGCATGCGGTATCCGCTCGCCCAGGTGAACGGCTGTTGAACCTGGAGCTTGATGGCGCCCAAGTCCAAAGCCATGCTTGCCAAGAGTGGCCCGTAGTGATTGGTTACTTCAGTAATGATTTTCATGGTGTCTCCAGTCTACCCTATTTGTTCCGGCTCTTCCAGATTTCCTTGAACGTGTGGTTTTTACCGCAGTAGGCGCAGGCAAACCGATTGTCACGGGTCCTATAGAAGCGGGCAGGAACCCCTTCGCTCTGGTCGGGATGAGATATGCAGGCCTCATTTGTACATCCGAGGTCCTCGAAATTGTAGATGCGCGGGGGAAGGTGAAGACGGAATTTATTCACGACTTTTCCGCCCTGTATGAGGTTGAGCGTACTCCCCGGGGCAACCGCGCTCAGGCGCTTCAGATGTTTTCGGCTCAGCTCGTAGGAACCTGGGCGGAAGATGATTCCCTTGTAGGCAGTGCCATCCTTGTGTCCGGTACTCACCCACTCCCCGCCCTTGGCCTCATCCAGACCCAGAACACTGCTGATCAGACGCATATGGTCACGAATTTCACTCGGACTATCCCCTTTGCAGATATGATCAATGACCAGTCCGTCGTGAATCGGTTGTACCCCTTCGCTGATTACCTTCTCCCTGATCGGCAGCGCCGCCAGATTCACTTCCTGGATGTAATCCTCCTCTTCGGGCTCCTGTACAAGCCCGGCGGGTCGGAAGTCGCTCCCGATTCTCCCTGCTATCAGGGACAGCAGGACTATACGGACATACATGCCGTTGATCGACTGGCGCTCCCAACCATTGAATGGGGTCTCATCCAGAAAGGTCGGGATGGTCGGGGTGACTTTGTGTCGGGGAAGCGGGTGGTAGAATTTTGTTCCCGCCTTGATATGTTCCAAGAACTCCTTGCGGAAGGTGATGGAGCGCCTGAGCTCGGCCTGACGTTGGAGGATGCGATCTCCCATTCGTTCCAGCTGGGGTCTGGTGAAGTACCACTTGTCAGCAACTTCGTCCTGCTGAAGATAGGATTCGATGGATTCGAACATTCTCACTTCATACCCGTTCTCCCGCATCCTCTGTATGTAGGTTTCAGGCATGGCCAGCTCGACAGGGGCTATCAGATCCACCTTCACCTGCTTGAAGATCTTCAGGCCGTCGGCCTTGGAGTGCACAGTCCTGCCATGAAAGAGGTCCCCGACCAAAGCCAGGTGCAAAGAGTCGTTGCTCCAATTGTTGTCCTCGAGAAAGGTGAACTCATCCAGCAGCTCCTGCGTCGGGTGCTCGTGCTTGCCGTCTCCTGCATTGATGAAGGCGGGTTTGCGGTAGAGCTTGTTGCGCTTGGCGTAGGAGGCACATGTGTCCTCAAGCCAGCGGCAGACCCCTTCTAGCTTGCTTCGCACGATGAAGATGGTATTTGCATAGCCGCTGAGCGTATAGAACGTATCAGCATAGCTCTCACCCTTGTTGAACGAGGAGGAGTCGCTGTTCAGCTCGCTGACTTTTGCATGATGGAAATTGGCAGCGTTGCGGAAGGATTCCTTTGTCCTGGTGCTGTCCTCCAGGAAAACCTCATAGATACCGAAATCCTTGTCATCGATCCGATACTTCTCAAGTGTGGCTGCATCCTGGTTTTCCATCGCTTTCTTGAGGCTTCTCACTTGCTCAAAGAGATACTGCCTCTCCTCGATGGAGAAGTCCTCTATGACACACAACGACCGTGAGGTAAACACATTTTGTTGTTCCATCTTTGCTCCTTCAAAAAAAAAGCCGGCCCTACGACCGACTTTCTCATGCAATATACTGTGGGATATACCCTGTGCAGGACTGGCACACTGTTCTGTATCGTTTCCTACTCATTGGCTCCCCCCGAATTTTCTTCTCAGAACCTTAGCAGAGAGAAGCGATTCTGTCTAGTATCACTCCTCTTGTTTCTTCCCGACGGCATCAGGATCCTTTTCAATGGCTCCAAGTCCATCCAGTTCCACAACAGGTAAATCAGCCTTCGGCTTCTGCTGTGGCGATGCCGGCTTAGATTCCACCTTGGAGGGGGGAAGATCAGCAAACACACTGGTTTGGGCTTCGGTGAAGGCCGTACTGTGCGTTGTGGCATGCTCCTGGGCCCACGCCTCCAGCGTCCTGTACTCTGCATGCTCGCCAAAGGCTAGGATCGGATCAAACTGTTCACTGGAAATCTTACCACGGTTCCTGAGGTCTTGTTTATACCGCTTGCGGTACCATGAGGTGGAACGTCTGCGGCTATGGCTCTTGCTCTTCTTCCTGCTCCCGCTCTGGCCTTGGGCATACCCGTAACGGTAGGCTGAATAGCCATAGCCATAGCCTCTGCCATACCCATACCCATAGCTTGAAGTAGTGCCGGGAATGACACCGTTGAATACAAACCCGATTAACGGGGCATTGGCGGTTCTCAGGTTGGAGACCAAATCGTAGAGAGAACCCTTGCTGGTAATACCTGCACGGACTGTAATAATGAGACCATCGACATGCTTACTGATGGAGAGCAACTCACTCGCTGACTCCAGCGGCGGAGCATCGATGATGATGAAATCATACAGATTCTCAAGATAGGACAATCCCTGGATGTACCGTGGATTTGAAAAGATGGCGGCAGGAACCAACGGGGCATTGCCCGGCGGCAGGAGATGCAGCGTGGGTGTATTCTCAAACGGCTGGATCAGACAATCCTCCAGTCTGGTCTTTTTGGTGACGAAGTCGACCAGACCGATCTCCCGATGCTTGAGACGGAAGTACCTCTCCATGCTGGGAAGGCGCAAGTCGCCGTCGATGACCAGGACCTTACTGCCCATCTGGGCGAGGGCGAGGGCCACATTGCCGATGATGGTGCTCTTGCCTTCAGCCATTGCACAAGAAGTAATGGAGAATACTTTCTTATCGGTTTTGTTGTACAGCATGTTCGCGACCAGCTTGAATCGTTCAGACTCGAAGGAGAGCGGATCGTTGTACACTGAAAGTGTAGGGTACTTGTCATTGTCAGAGACCTTCATCATCGGAATCCAACCAAGAATGGGAACATCCTTGCCGACAATTTTCTGGATCTGCTGTTCGCTTTGGATCGAAACATCAAGCGTTTCAATGCCCAAGGTAAGCAGGAGTCCTATCGCAGCACCGAGTAACATTGCTACGGCAATAATGAGAAGCTTGTTGGGACTGACCGGGTTGAGCGGGAGGTTGGCGGCATCGACCACCGTCACATTGCCGGTCACCGCGGCTTCGGTAAGCTTCACCTCCTCAAGCATCTCCCTGAGCTTGAGTCCGATGGCTTCATAAATCTGGACATCCCGCTGCAGCTCACTGAGTCTGCGCTCAAGTACGGGAAGCTGGGAGAGCTCCTCGACAAAAACGGCTCCACGCTTCTGCAGTACCTGGATGCCCACCTCGGTAGTGAGCGCCTGGACTATTGCCTGGGTGTTCGCCTCGTTCGCATACTTTCTGGTCAGGGCGGCCACCCGGTTGAGCAGCTCCTTGGTGACCTGACTGATGGCGCTGCTAATCACATAAGTGCGAGAAGAGGAGTCCAATGTGGTGGAGGGTGCCAATGTAGCGGTATTCCCTGCCGGATTGGAAAGGGATTCATACATCGTAAGTTCCGTCTTCCAAGCGCTCAAATCGGCAAGCTTGGAGATGATCACACTGTCGTTCTTGATCTGTTCAAGAGTCAGCACCCCGTCGATGCCGGCCTGCTTGAGGGAAGCGTTATAAGAGTCGATGAAAACCTCTGACTCCTTTAGCTGCAGCTTAAGTGGCTCCAGACGCTGGGTGTAGTAAGAGATCTGCTCGACGAGCAAGGAGCTCTTGTCCGTGAGCTGGATGATGTCACTGTTCTCCCTGAAATCGCCCAGGGCATCACCGGCTTTGGAAAGTTCACGGTCATTGATGGGAATCTGCGACTCGATGAATTCTCGCTGGGCGGTCTTCGAGTTCTTCGCAATACCGGTGAGCAACGAGTCGTAGCTTGCAGCCAAGGCATTGGCAAAATCGCGGGCAAAGGCGGGATTGGCATCCGTTACCGCAATACGGACGATGTTGGTATCCTTCACCGTCGAAACAACGATGCGTTCCTTCACATTACCCAGGACTTCCTTGCTTCTATAGTCGATCCCATCACTGTTGTGGTAGGAGGACAAGTCCAGGGTCCCGAGTGCATACTCAATGTTTTTGCGGCTGGTGATCAATTCGACTTCAGTAGCAATCTTTGTAGTCGAGGCGGAAACATCCAGCAATGATTCAAAAGAAGACGAACGTTGAATCGGCTCTACCAGAACCGAAACCTGACTCTCATACTGAGGTACTGCTATCTGCAGATATCCCACTGCAAGGCCGACAACCAGCACCAGGCCGATGACGAACCAGCGAAAACGCTTACGGAATATATGCAGCAACTCAGCTATCGAGATGCCTTCCTCCCCCGAATCATAGGGTGCTAGAGTATTCTGCAACTCTTCTTGTTGACTCATCTACGCTCCTCCTACAAGGTCCTGGCATCGAGAATGATGTTGACGACTGTGGCAACGATGCCAAGAATGGAACTGACCAAGCCGATTACGGCTACAGTCGGGGCAATATCCCGTACAAATGAATTTTTTGCAACCGTGATGGTCGACTCGGGCTGGATCGGCAATCCAGAATCCACCTTCCTGCCGTCGGGACCATATACACTGATTGAAGTAGGATAGGTTGCGTCGTCGCTCAGGCCGCCGGCAAGCGCAATATAGTAATTGATACCCTTGTCGGGAACATAGGCAAACACTCCCGAGCGCACAACCGCGCCGCTGACTGTCACAAGCCGCTGGTTGAAGGGAATGAGGAAGGTATCTCCGCTTTGCAGGCGCATCGAAGCCTGGTCGTTCGTTCCGTAGAGTATCTGTTGGGCCTTGATCGGAATTTTCTCTCCGTTTCTGAGCAGGTAGGCCCCATCGAGATCACTTACGGTCATCAGTCTCGGGGAGATGGTTGACAGCATATGCCTGAGGGTTTCCCCTGGATAGAACTGGTAGAAAATCCTGCCTGACGTGTACCCGATCAACGCAGTGGAACTGAGGGTGTCGAACGCTTCAGTGGTGGCAACCGCACCCTCGATCGTCACACTCTGCATACTGGGTACCAGCGTATCGACGATCACTTGGTCCAAGTGCTGCAGTGCAAACGACGGCTCCTTCACCAGATCGACGTAGTGAACATCCCAAATCCCCGTTGTACTGTTGTATCGTTGCAAGCGGATGTTTTGAACATCAGAGCCACCGAGAACCCCTCCGCCATAGGAGGATACAAGAGAGGAGAGTGTATCTTGTTCGAGCAGCTGATAGGTCCCTCTTTGGTAGACGTTTCCACCAAGGCTTATCATCTTTCGGGCACGCGTAAGCCTCACGACATCACCGCTCTTAAGCAGCGGGTCTTCAGACAGTTCACCTTTTTTCAACGCTCTGTACAAATCATATTTCTTGGTCGTTCCATCAACCGAGGTTATTTCCACTTCACGCGTGGAGGCATAGGAACCGGCGCTCTGAACCACTTCGGAAAGTCTGGAAAGGCCCCAGGCAGGAACAACCCTCGTTCCTACAACCTCCCCCACTACGGAAACGGTGAACGATCCGGTACCGGTGAACACCACCTGGGGGTTGGAGAAACTGTGGTAGGTCTGCACCATCGAGAGAATGTTTTTTCTGAGCTCCTGGAAGGTAAGCCCCTTGCCGTCGATGATACCCAACCCGGGGATTGCAACCGAGGCCTGATCGTCTGCCTGCAAATCCAGGGTGACCGTCTTCATCCCATCCAAATAGACAAGTCGGAAGGTGTCACCTGGTGTTACCGGATAATTGGGGTTGCTGATGGCACTGAGAACACGCTGGGTCGCATCCAACTGATCGCTCGTTTCAACAAGCCCAAGCTGCTGGGCATAGCTTTGTATTTGAAGCGTTTCCTGCTCGGTTGCCTCTTTCTGCACAGGACCAAAAAGAGGAGAGCGTATGACCAGCCCGGCATCTTGTGCCTGAAGACCGGCAATGCACACGAATAGCAACAGTACGAGAATCAAAACCGGCGTTCTACTTTTCTTCATGCTATGAAATCCTTCACTTCTGAAGTATCTGTGGAATTTAGTACAATAGGATGCGTACCATCCTAACATTTGTCATAAGCTGAAACAAGCATCAATGCGATATATATACAAGAAAACACACTTCAACAAAAACTATTACAGAACTGAATGAATGTTGCAACGAACTTGCTATATGTTCCATTTTTACCCACATATTCCAATTCTTCTTGGTATATGTAACAACATAAACCCCTAATTGCAACAGTTTTCTTCCCAAACCGCACCTATCTGCACACTTTTTTTTCATTTTGTTGCATTTTGAGGGAAATAGTACAATTACTAATTTCTTTTTCAATTTCCCACTTTTTTTTTACCGAACTCTGAGTTTTACCTCTTTTAATGTTTCGAAAGATTGTTTTGACAGCAGGAAAATCGTCACGTATAATTTGAAACAGTTGAGGTTCTTCAAGTACTATCAACGCCATCACGCAATCTTTTTAAGGAGAGAATCATGAAAAAAGGTATTGTTCTTCTGTTGATCGTGCTGTTGGTTTCTTCCTTCGCCTTCGCGCAAGGAACAAAAGAAGCTGCCGGTTCGGCAGATGCCCCGCTGAAAGTGGGCGTCATCTACATCAGTCCTCCTGGAGACATGGGCTATTCCTACATGCATGACCAAGGCACCATCGCCATGGAAAAGCATTTCGGAGACAAAGTTCAGGTCATTCGCATGGAGGGAATTCCCGAGAACGAGAGTAGCGAACGGGTTATGGAGAACCTCATCGACGAAGGCTGCAAGGTTATCTTCGCCAATTCCTACAACTATCAGCAGTACATGCTCAACGTTGCAAAGAGATACCCCAATGTCTATTTCGAGCACTGCTCGGGTTATCTCGCAAATGACAACATGTCCAACTACTTCGGCAGGATGTATCAGATGCGCTATCTCTCCGGAATGATTGCCGCCAAGATGTCCCCCTCCGGCAAGCTCGGCTATGTCGGTGCCTACAACACTCCCGAAGTTGTTCGCGGCATCAACGCATTCGCCCTGGGCGCCCGCGCCATCAACCCCAAGGCTACCGTTACTGTTGTTTGGACCAACACTTGGTTCGATCCTTCCCTGGAGAGACAAGGTGCCATCGCCCTGCTCGATCAGGGTTGTGACGTCATCGCACAGCATCAGGATACCACCGAGCCTGCCAAGGCCGCCATCGAGAGAGGCAAGTACGCCATCGGATACAATGCCGACTTCCGCGGCATGATCGGCGACGACCGCATTCTCGTATCCCCGATGTGGAACTGGGGCAACTACATGATTCCTGCTGTCCAGAGCGTGTTGGATGGAACCTGGAAGAGCCAGAGCTATTGGGGTGGACTTGAGGACGAGATGATTCATCTCTCCCCGATTTCCCCGCTCGTACCCGCTGACTTCGTCAAGCAGGTTGAAGCCAAGCAGACTGAAATTCACGACGGCAAGTGGGATGTATTCTGGGGAGCCTTGAAGGACAACACTGGTGCTGTCCGCCAGAATGCCGGCCAGAAGATGAGCGATGAAGCCATGCTGACCATGGATTGGTTCGTAGAAGGCGTCATCGGAAGAGTCAACTAATCATTGATCCTCAATTGAGAGGGGCGGGCAAACGCCCGCCTCTCCTTGATTAACCCTATACCGCCCATTTTCGGGCACTTCAAACGGACAGAACATGAGTGAATTCAACACCGACGAAACGCCCGTCGTGCGTATGGTCAACATTACCAAACACTTTCCCGGGGTCCTTGCGAACGACCAGGTGAGTCTGACCTTGCACAAGGGAGAAGTTCTTGCCTTGCTTGGTGAGAACGGAGCCGGCAAAAGCACCCTGATGAACATGCTGGTCGGCCTGTATCGGCCGGACAGTGGAGAAATCTACGTCAAGGAAAACCTGGTCGAGATCAACTCCCCCCAAGACTCCATGGCTTTGGGTATCGGCATGATCCACCAGGAGTTCATGCTGGTGGGCAACATGAGTGTTGCCGAGAACATCATCCTGGGAATGAAGGATCTTCCATTCATTCCTCCAATGGCAGAGATAAAAGCGAAAATAACCGAATTGAGCAAACGTTACGGTTTGCAGGTTTATCCTGATAAAATCATCCAGGATCTCTCGGTGGGAGAACAGCAGCGCGTTGAAATTCTCAAGCTGTTGTATCGCGGAGCCGATATTCTCATTCTCGACGAACCGACGGCTGTCCTCACCCCCGGCGAATCCCGGGATTTGAACGAGATTCTGAAGAAGATGTTGGCTGAAGGCAAGAGTGCCATTTTCATCACCCACAAGATGGATGAGGTCATGGAGTTCAGCCACACTGTACAAGTCCTGAGAAGGGGCAAATGTGTTTCAACCTGCCCCACCAAATCGATCAAGCGGGTACAAGACCTTGCCAACATGATGGTAGGCCGTGACATCCTCTTCTCTTTGGACCGAGGGCCCTATAAGCCCGGCGATGTCATGGTGGAAGCCAAGAACGTGGTTGTACTACCGGTCGGCGGAGGGAAACCCGTGCTCGACCATGTCAGTTTCTCCATCCGGGGGGGAGAGATTTTCGGCATTGCCGGTGTTGCAGGCAACGGCCAGCAGCAGCTGACCGAAGCCATCACAGGGCTGTTGAGGGTAAATGAGGGTTCTATTTACCTCAATGGGAAGGATATGACCAACAAGACCCCGTTGCAGGTCATTAAAAGCGGTGTCAGTCACATTCCAGCCGACCGCGGACGTATGGGTGTGGTCGGTGATATGAGTGTCGGTGACAACCTCTCCATGAAGAAATACCGCACCGACGAGCTGTCCAGCCATAGTGTGATAAAGCGGAATTGGGTCCGCAAGTTTGCAGACCACCTCATCGAGGTATTCACCATCAAGACACCGAACCAGGATACCTCGGTCAAGTTCCTCAGCGGAGGCAACATCCAAAAGACCATCCTCGCCCGTGAGATTGATTCCTGCGGTGGAATTTTAATCGCAGTGTATCCATCGCGGGGGCTCGATGTCGGGGCCACCGAGGCGGTTAGGCAGAATATCATCAAGCAAAGAGACAAGGGAAACGCTGTGCTGCTGGTCAGCGAGGAGCTCGAGGAACTCTTGATGGTGGCAGACAGAATTGCAGTCATGTTTGAAGGAAGAATTATGGACATTGTGAATGCAGCGGATGCAACAACTGAGGAGCTTGGCATGTTGATGGCTGGCGTTGACAGGAGGGATATATGAGATTCAGCCTTGAAAAGCGGGATAACCGTTCCAAGAAAATGACCATCCTCGTGCCTATTGTCAGCCTGCTCGTCTCCTTTATACTCGGGGCGATCGTCCTGTCCATCTCCAATGCAAATCCGGCGAGAACCTACGCAGCCATGCTCAAGGGAGCTTTCGGCAGCCAGACAAAAATACAGTACACGATCGCAAAATCGATTCCGTTGCTGCTGTGCGGCCTTGCAGTGGGTATTGCATTCCGTCTCAAATTCTGGAACATCGGAGCTGAAGGCCAATACATCAGCGGTGTAATCGGCATCACGTGGGTCATGCAATTCTGGACCTTCCTTCCCACCTATCTCCTGTTGCCCGTAGGCATGGTTGTAGGTATTCTCTTTGGCGCTATGTGGGGAGGCATTCCAGGGGTCTTGAAAGCACAGTGGAGCGTCGACGAGACACTTACTACGCTGATGATGAACTACATCATCATCGGATATGCCGAGTACCTGTATATCAATGCTTGGAAGGCACCCCGTGGAAACATGGGAACGGTCCTGTATCCCGAAGCGGCTTGGTTGCCGAGAATATGGGGAAGAGTGCACGCCGGGGTCTACTTCGCCTTGATTCTTGTCGTCATTCTCTGGTTCGTACTGTATAAGACACGATGGGGTTTTGAACTCAATATGATCGGCAAGAACCAACGGGCCGCCCGTTGTCAGGGTGTTTCCATCAAACGGAACATCATCCTGGCCATGCTGGTCAGCGGAGGCATTGCAGGCCTTGCCGGGGTCATCGACAGCGCTGCGGTGACACACCAGCTTACCAAGGGTGTCAACAGCGGGTATGGCTTCACCGGCATCATCATTGCATGGATGAGCGGACTCAATCCCTTTGTCTCCATCCTCGTAGCCGTCATCATGGCGGCACTTGAAACGGGATCGGATGCACTTCAGATTATGAAGCTGCCCTCTGCGATGGGTGAAGTGATGCAGGGTTTGATTCTCATTCCCTTGCTCGCCGGCAGTATTTTCGCAGAATATCGACTGGTGATCCATGCAAAGCACAAGGAGGCTGTCGTATGAACTTCCTGGACTTTTTTACCCGACTGCTGGCAGCAACGCTCGCTATGGGTACTTCGCTCACCTATGCAACCTTGGGTGAGGTATACACCGAAAAAACCGGTATTCTCAACCTGGGTATGGAAGGTACCATGCTCATGGGAGCTTTGGCCGGTTTTGCTACAGCTTACAATACAGGCAACCTCTACATTGCGTTGGTGGTCGCCATGGTCGTAGGAGCCATGCTCTCCCTGATTCACGCATTTTTGTGCATCACCATGCGTGCAAACCAGGTAGTAGCAGGCTTGGCCATCACCATGTTCGGTACCGGTCTGGCAAACTTCCTTGGGCAAAGACTGGGACCGGCAACGAACAATTTCAACCTCACCGGTATGAATCTTGCCTCCAAATTCGACAATATTGCCATTCCGGGCCTCAGCCAGATTCCGATCATCGGGGCTCTCTTCGATGTTTCCATCCTTACCTATGCTCTGTACTTCCTCTTGCCGTTCGCCTGGTTCTTCCTCTATAAGACCAAGCACGGCATGGTTGTTCGTGCAGTAGGAGAGAATCCGAGAACAGCTGCCGCCATGGGTATTTCGGTATCGAAGATCCGTTACCTCTATACCACCATCGGCGGTATGTTCGCCGGCTTGGGCGGGGCATGCCTGTCGCTCAGTTTCATCCCCAGCTGGAATGAGGGCATGACAGGCGGAAAGGGCTGGATCGTCATCGCACTAGTGATTTTCTCGGCATGGAATCCCGGTCGTGTGGTAATCGGAACCTTGGTGTTCGGTGGTATCACCAGCTTGCAGTTCAGCCTCCAGGCGGCTGGATTCAAGATGGTTATTCCCGCCCAATTCCTTGGTTTCTCACCCTATCTGATCACCCTTTTGGTACTCACCGCCATGACCATCATCAACCAAAAGAAACGAGGCTCCTTCGCATCCCCTACTGCGTTGGGCACATCGTTTGCAATCGATGACAAGTAGATTTCTCCAGCTCTGCTGATGTTTGGGGACCTTCGGGTCCCCATTCTTCTGCCCTTGCCCTCTTGCTCTTGTTTGCATAGGATAGTGATATGAAGAAAACCAACGCAATGAGAATCCTGGAAAGCCTGGGAATTGAGTATGAGGTGCTCTCCTATGAGTGGGATGAGGAGCACTTGGATGCTGTACATGCCAGCCAGACGGCCGGATTGCTCCCCCAGCAGGTTTTCAAGACCATTGTCATGCAGGATACGGACAAGGCTGTCTTTGTATTTTGCCTTCCGGCTGACTTCAGTGTCAATCTCAAAAAGGCACGAGTACTCACAGGAAGCAAGGAATTGGACTTAATCAAGCTCAACCAGTTGCAGGACTTGACCGGATACATCAGAGGAGGCTGTTCACCGCTTGGTATGAAAAAGCACTACCCTACATTCATAGAAGAACTTGCGCAGCTGGAGGAGTATGTTTTTGTCAGTGCAGGACAACGAGGCTTGCAGCTGAAAATTAGGCCTGAAGATCTTATACGTGCGGCAAACGCAACATTTGCCGACTTTACCTGACCTAGTTGTGACGATTATGACTGGTAAAGAACCGCCTTACCCGCCTCGAGACTGATACGCTGACCAAGAAAAGCAGAACTACAAGGCTTGTACTCAACAATCCTGTCGACCATCTGAGGGTATACACTCCCAATTGATAGCCTGACAGAAAGAAGTCGAGCGAAGTGATGGTCCCAAATAGTACTACCAGGGTAGCCAGTACAACATCAGCAAGAGGAACACGCTTGTTCTTTCGTTTGGTGAACCAGAGGGCAAACAAGCCGAGCAGGATCAACAAGGTTCCAACCACCGGAAGGGTGACCGGGACAAACCAGGTAAGGCTATGACCAACCACCAGGTTGATCAGTGCCAGGTAGCCAAGCGACCCAAGCAGGCATATACCTGCCGCTTTTTTCGGTTTCTGCATAGCCCTTCGGGTGAACGGATAGACGAAGTACAGCCAGCCTACGCCAAGAGCGGGACTTGCGATAAGTGACCAGAATATCCTGAAGTCTGATGCGTCGAGGCCAAAGAGATAGACTGCAACCAGAACGCATTGGATGGATGCCTGCATGGTATACGTAGGTTTTACACTGAAGGCAAGAATAAGGGAAAGGGCCGCCATCGCGATACTGAAAAGCGGTATGAAACTCTGACTTCCGTTGCCACTGAGCCACATGGAGAGGAAGACCGTCAATTCACTGATAACAAAAAGAGAAATAATGAGCTCAATAATACCTTTGCGTGTCTTATTGACTCCACCCAAACCTCTGGAAGGCAGATTTTGTGCAAACAGCGGCTGCTGCTTGCTTTCTTCCATTCCAGGTGGAAGTTGTACCGGTGTTTTACATAAGGGACAGGCTTTGCTTCCCTCTTCAAGTTTGACGCCACATCGAATGCAATAGGCCATAGTTGCTCCTACCTGTCAGTTTCTCTATTGGTCGACAGGGTAACCTCAATGCCATCCTCAACCATGAAGGTGCAAAACAACCGCTCCAATTCTGTATCGGTGTTGAGGAAGCTGGTGAAGTTAACCACAATGGTATCGAGATATCCGATCACCGTCAGAGCCACCCTATTCAGCAGTCCCGGGCTCAGATGGAAATCAGCTCTACGAATCGTGCCTTCCAAGGCTGGGGGAAGCTCAAGCTGTCCCAGGTTGGAGATGACTCCTGAGTACTGGTCATCCCCCAAATAGTCGGAGAGCAGTTTGAACAAGGGGTTTTTCAGCATGTTGGGGGCGAACCTGATCAAAGGCGTCCGCTCTCCTCCGACATTCCTTCGTATCTGGCTCAACAGGCGTTTGCGGTCCTGGCTGACAGCCATCTGCAAATGCACTTCCTTTGCAATCTCCTCGAATGTGTAGTATCCGAGGGCCGGCTCAATTCCGATAACGGCAAACAACGTGAAGTTGCGCATCGTCTCATACCCGAAAATCTTGCGCAGATTCATGGGCACTGAAAGCCGTATGGGTTTGCGCTGCTTTTGCAACGGTACTTCCTGCTGCTGCAGCTGCTGCAGTGCATACAAGTATGTTGATGACAAGTACTCACCGATGGTAATACCGCGGGCTTTCGCCCGTTCCTTGATCTGTTTGGTCGGAATGCTCGCACTGATGACTTTGACTCTATCATCAATGCTTCCCGTTCCTTTTCGGTGATACGCTTTGCTGATTTTCGGATACGAGGGAAGGTTTTTATCATACAGATGCTGGAAGGGATCACTGAACTCTTGGATGGAAGGCCTTGCCTTGTAATTCAGGCCCCCGGGAAATTGAAAATCAGCGATATCTGCATAGTGGCAATACCGCTCCACCAACAGCTTCAGGTACGCCATGGCTCCCGATCCGTCGGTAAGGGCATGGAAGCACTCCAAGGCGATGCGATGCTCACTATACAACACCTTGAACAAATAACCGTTGTTCTCCTTGAAGGAAAAGCGGCCGCTTGGATACGATCCTTCCGGATGCACAAGGGGCTGTTTCGTATTGGGACTGAGATAATACCAAAAAAAACCCGCATGAAGACTGACCTTCGCATAGGAACAGCGTTCCAGCACATCGTGCAGAGCCTGCTCAAGAATCTCTTGCTTGATCGTGTAACACAAATCCAAGGAGACCCTGAACGTATTTGCGTTGTACACAGCCTCGGTGGGAGGGTATATCAATGCTGAATTATCTAGTGCAATAAACCCCTCAGGGGTGTAGTTTTGTACTCGTATCTTCAAGGTTGTTCGTTCTTCATCCCTCGTTTATAAAACGGGGTCCGTACCAACTTCGCCCGTTTGCGCTGTCCATGAATCTCAACTTCCACGACATCGCCAAACTTCAGGCTGGTTGCCCGGTCGATGAGAACATAGGCACAAAAAATGCCCAAGCTGGGGCTCTTGTTTCCGCTGGTGACATATCCGATATCATGCCCTTCGAGAAGTACCCGATACCCGCTGCGGGGGACTGCCTTGTCGAGCATCTCAATACCACGAAGCGTTCGGGGTATACCCTCTTCCTGCTGTTTGGCCAAAGCCTCTTTCCCGCAGAAATCCATCTTATCAAGCTTAACAAAGACGCCAAGGTTCGCTTCAAGGGGTGTGATGGTATCACTGATCTCATGCCCATACAGGGGAAGCTTTGCTTCCATGCGCAACGTGTCCCGGCTGCCCAGTCCGCAAGGAATAAGCCCGAAGTCTCTTCCAGCTTCAAGCAGGATGTCCCAAAGCAGCGGTCCATCATCGGCTGCACAATAGAGCTCAAAACCATCCTCACCGGTATATCCGGTTCGACTGATGAGAGCCATCACCTCACCGACTTCACACTGACTTCTGAAGGTAAAGCTCTTGATCGTGGTGCAATCAGGCACCAAGGTGCTGAGAATCCGCTCAGCCGATGGCCCCTGCAGCGCCAGCTGAACCGTGGATGCAGAGAGGTCGACCACCTGGGGGCAGAAATGGGCATGGGGGTTGTCATGGGTAATCCACGACAAGTCCTTTTCCGTATTGGATGCATTCATCACTACCAGAAAGGAGGTATCGGTACGGCGATAGATGAGCAGGTCGTCAACCACCGTCCCGTTGGGATAGCACATCAACGTATAGCGGCACTGTCCTACGGTCATGTCACTGATCGAATTGGTGCACAAGTAGTCGAGGTAAGAGTCGGCGTCATCGCCACTGACCAGACACTCTCCCATGTGCGAGACATCAAAGAGACCTGCTTTGGTACGAACAGCTTCGTGTTCTGCAAGAATGCCGGTTGCAAATTGTACCGGCAGTTCCCATCCTCCGAAGTCAATCAGCTTGACATCCGAATAGGTACTGTATCGCTCATACAAGGGTGTGCGTTTCATGATAATTCCTCTTTATTTCAGGCTAGGGCTATCATCTCAATCTCAACTGCAACATCCTTGGGCAGCTTTGCTACCTGAACGGCAGATCGAGCTGGGAGTATTCCTTCACCAAAATAAGAAGCATAGACTTGGTTGACGGCGGCAAAATCATCCATGTTTTTCAGGAACACGGTAGCTTTAACCACCTTGGACAGGTCGGTTCCCGCCGCAGCAAGTACTGCCTTGAGGTTCTCGAATACCTGCCTGGCCTGATTGGCCGCATCCCCGCCGACAAGCTCGTTGGTCGTGGGATCGACAGGCAGCTGACCGCTGGTGAAAACAAACGGGCCGGCTATGACCGCCTGACTGTACGGGCCGATTGCTGCAGGCGCCTTATCAGTATTGACTTGCGTCTTTTTCAGTTGAAACATCATATCATACATCTCCTTTTCTTACCTTTGTAGAATACCCTTTGCAAGTTAGTCTTGCAAGGTGCAATTGAGCATTGTATGGTTATGGCATGCAGATGATGATGGTCTATTCCAGCCCTAGAACCCAGGGAAACAGTACTACATTGGCGAAGGCCTTCGCCCAAGCAGGCCAAAGTACATACACCATCAATGAGGTGTACCTTCAGAATGAAGAGCTCCAATCCTGTCGGGCGTGCAAATGGTGCAAGACCCATTTTCGATGCTTGCTCGAGGATGGTATGAATGCATTGTGCGCTTCTTTCAAGGAGAGTGAAGCAATATGCTTTGCAACACCGGTATATTGGTGGGGGGTCTCAGCACAGCTGAAACTATTCATCGATAGGCTGTACCAACTGAGAATGGAGGATTTCAAGGGTAAAGAACTCTATGTCATCGCCTGTGGTGAAGACACCCTCGACGGAGTACAATATCGACTGATCAGGGAGCAATTTGAACAAATCTGCGAATATACGGGCATGAAATTTGCCGGATATCTGCCGGTTTGCGCCGGCGATGACAATCCAGTAAGTGAGAATGAAAATGCTTTACACCAAGCACGAACTCTCATTACAAAAGCGTAACCAGGTCCTCCACCTCACGAGCCATCGCATACATGGAAGGTTCTCTCTCCATTCCCTTGGGAAATCCGAAGCCCCAGTCTACTGCAATGAAGGCAATGCCTGCCTCGATTGCTCCTTTTTGGTCGTGCGTTGTATCTCCGATTAGCACAGCATCGGATTGTGCAACACCCAGGTCATCCAGAACCTTCCGGACGATATCGGCTTTGGATAATGTGGAGGAAGCATCAGCTCCCCGTATGGAATCAAAGTACGGAGCAAGACCAAAGTGTTCCATCATTTGCTGTGCAAGCTTTTCATACTTCAGTGTTCCCACAGCAAGCAAATACCCGCGCTTCTTCAGCTCTTCCAAGGTTTCCACAATGTGTTCGTACGGCTCTGCATTGAATCTCCCATGCTCGTCGTACTCCTTGCGATAGAGAATCACAGCCTGCTCGATCAATGCAGGATCGAGGTCGTATACTTTCACAAAACACTGTGTAATGGGTGGACCGATGAACTTGCTCAGTTGCCTGGGATCATGCTCCGGCTCCAATCCAAGTTGCACAACAGTAGCATTAGCAGATGCGAATATTCCTGGTGATGTGTTCATCAGGGTTCCGTCCAAATCGAATATGGCAAGTTTGAAATTCATGCATGCACCTTATGTAAAATCTGAGAGTGAATCAAGCCGTTTGAGGCAATCAGATCACATCGGGCATCCGTAAACGGCTGCCCGGGGTCGGCACTCTCAACCAATCCTCCTGCTTCGCGGACCAGCAGCATGCCTGCTGCCATGTCATAGTACCCGAGGCAAAGCTCATAGTACCCATCCAATCTGCCTGCTGCGATGTAGGCAAGTTCCAGTGCACACGAACCAAAGGAGCGGAAATCACTGGTTGCAAGAAACAACTTCTTTGCAGTTTCAAAATAGCCGTCGACCAGCTGATGTTGCCGATGAGGAGGGACACAGACCATCAAGGCTTTAGTAAAGTCCGTCACTGAAGATACAGCAATCGGCTGACCATTCAGATATACTCCCTCACCTTCACTACCCCAGAAGAGTTCCTGCTGCCTTGGATTGTATACCACTCCCACCAAGGGGTGATAGGGCTCGAGCTCCCAGGCTATGCTGATCGTGTAGTTGGGCAGCGAGCGAAAGAAATTAGTGGTGCCGTCAATTGGGTCCAATATCCAACGCCCATGACCTCCACAACCACTTGTTCCCGTCTCTTCTCCAAAAATTCTATCATCGGGAAATGTCTGTCTGATAGTCGAAATAATGAGTTGCTCACAGGCACGATCTGCGTCGGTGACAAAATCGTTTTGATGTTTATCGTGTACTTGGATATTGGGATTCTTCCCTGCCTCCAAGACATAAGAACCTGCAAGCCTAGCTGCCTGCAAGGCTACCTCCAAATGGCGGGCAATGAGATCTTTGTTGTTCATCGTATTCTTTTCTTCTCCAGGATGCGTTCACCCAAGTTAACTACATATTTCCAGTCGGATTGCGAGAAATCTTCCTGCTTGATGATTTTCTCTTCAGCGTGATAGAGCGTCCCAGTATGACTGTATCCAAGATACAGGACATTCCAAGAAAGCTTGCCTTGAGCATACATGATAGCGGCAACATTGTTTCTTCGATCCCAAGCACGCAGCATATCACCCTTTCCAGCCATCAAAACTACGGTCAGGTTGATACCGGGAATTGTGAACATCTTGTCCTTGGAGTCGGCATTTTGGGCTTGTCGTGCCTGCTCGATCAATGAAGAGGTTCCCATCAAGAGCTGAGGTTCGGCACTCTTGCAGAATTCAAAGAACGTATTCTGCGAATTCTCTTTCAACTTACCCAATATTTCTCTGATTGTGAAAGGCAGATTTCCATCGAATGAGCTCTCTACTTCCTCAAGCTGTACCATTGCAGTAGGTACATTTTTCTCCACATCAGTGGCGACAACACTCTCTTTACTCCCTGATTTTGCTATGGTATCGGCAAGTATGAATCGAGGGATTGAAGGTACCGAAGTATCAGTCTTTTCCTTTTCTATGGTTTCCTCAGCCTTTTCCTGCTTCTTCTGCTCCCTGAACTCGGGTGGCATCGCAAGTCGATTATCAGGATGGAAAGGATCCACCACAGCAGGCTCCTCCACCACAGCAGGCTCCTCCACCACAGCAGGCTCCTCCACCACAGCAGGCTCCTCCACCACAGCAGGCTCCTCCACCACA
>Ga0228535_1000586_pt1 | contig 93791 bp, 75 predicted proteins | sample SJ1metagenome_FD_168457 | JGI IMG/M metagenome (GOLD analysis project Ga0228535, IMG submission 168457) | Enriched culture of PCE-dechlorinating microbial communities from Ithaca, New York, USA - SJ1 | ecosystem: Engineered > Modeled > Simulated communities (microbial... > Unclassified | place...
AATAAATAGGTCAGTCCGAAATCCTGTTTCAAATCCTTAAGTAAACTTAAAATCTGTGCCTGAACGGATACATCGAGCGCGGAAACAGGTTCATCGGCAATAATCAGCTGCGGCTGGAGAATAAGCGCTCTGGCAATTCCTATGCGCTGTCTCTGCCCCCCGCTGAATTCATGAGGATAGCGGTTAGCCTGTTCAGCGCTTAATCCCACTTTCTCCATTAATTCCATGGCCTGTCTACGCCGTTCATCACTATTTCCCGACCGATGAATTATCAACGGCTCCTTAACCATGCTGATTGCCGACTTGCGGGGATTAAGGGAAGAATAAGGATCCTGAAATATCAGCTGAACATTGCGCCGATAGATCTTCATGGCTCTTTTATCGTAAGAACTGATATCGTCGCCCTGGAAGAAGATAAAACCGGATGAGGGATTCTCCAATCCTACAATCAGACGAGCCAGGGTGGATTTGCCGCATCCCGACTCGCCGACGAGCCCCAGCGTCTCGCCTTTCCATATCTGCAAATTAATACTCTGCACGGCGTGAACGATTCTGTTTTGCGAATTAAATATCCCGCTCGTAAAAGTAAATATCTTATTCAGGTTTTGCAGATCAATCATAGTCTCCGGCATTATATTTTTTTACCCCCTACGCCTTGAGCGCTCCAGCAAGAGACAAAATGACCGGATTCAATTTCAATAAGCGGTGGTTCCTCGCGAAGACATTGGTCAAAGGCGACAGAACATCTCTCCCGGAAGCGGCATCCGCAAGGCAGATTATATAAGTTGGGAACGGAGCCGGGTATAGTCTTTAAATATTTCCGCCGATCCTTTGAAGGATCAATGCTGCAGGAAGGGATGGAATCAATGAGACCTTTAGTATACGGGTGCACAGGATTCGTAAATATTCTTTCCGCCCATGAGTTCTCCACAATTTTCCCGGCATACATCACAGCCACATATTTCGCCGTCTGGGCGACAATCCCGAGATCATGGGTGATGAAAATGACCGCCATATTATTTTTTTCTTTCAGGGTAGAAATCAAATCCAGAATTTGAGCCTGAATGGTTACATCAAGCGCTGTTGTCGGTTCATCGGCGAGAAGCAGTTTGGGATGACAAGACATGGCCATGGCGATCATCACCCGCTGACGCATGCCTCCGCTTAATTGATGGGGATAATCACGAGCTCTTCGCTCCGGATCCGGAATACCTACTTCGCGCAATTGTTCAATGCTTACATCCCGGGCTTCTTTCGACGAAAGATTTTGATGCAGCCTGACGGCTTCTGCAATTTGTTCACCAATACGAAAAACGGGATTTAAGGAAGTCATCGGCTCCTGGAAGATCATGGCGATTTCCCGGCCGCGCCGTAAACGGATTTCCTCAGGCGATAATTTTAGTAAATCTTGTCCGCAAAAAAATATGCGGCCTTGTTCAATACTGCCGTTTTGCGGAATCAGCTGCATTATGGACAGTGCCAGCATGGTCTTACCGCATCCGGATTCGCCGACTATACCCAGTGTTTCTCCCGCCGGCAGGCTCAACGATACACCGTCAACCGCGTTTATCCTGCCGCGTTGGGTATTAAATACTGTTACCAGGTCTTTAATTTCCAGTAAAGGCTGCATGTTAATTTTATGATATTAAGTGTTACGCAGATATTCTACAAGCAGGCGCACGGCAACTCCGGAGGCTCCTTTCGGTATATACGGCTTGTCCTTGCCGCTCCAGGCCGGCCCTGCAATATCCAGGTGAACCCAAGGGTAGTCCCCGACAAATTTACTCAAAAACAATGCCCCGGTAATTGTCCCGGCCACCCTCCCGCCGGTGTTTTTATAATCAGCAATATCACTTTTGATCAGTTCCGAATAATTATCCCATAAAGGCAATTCCCAGACCTCTTCGCCCGTACTTTTTGCCGCTTTTTTAATTTGCGCCTTGAGTTTTTCGTCTTTCCCCAACATGCCGATAAGATCATCGCCCAGAGCAATGACGCAAGCGCCGGTAAGAGTGGCTATATCGATTACCGCCGCCGGTTTATAAATGGAGGCATAAGAAAGTGCATCGGCGAGGATCAGTCTTCCTTCGGCATCGGTATTAATAACTTCGATTGTTTTTCCGCAATATGATTTTAAAATATCACCGGGCTTTAAGGCCAATCCACCCGGCATATTTTCCGTAGCCGGGATGAGACCGACAAGATTGATAGGCAGCCGCAGATCGGCCGCCGCTATAATGGTTGCCATAACCGCGGCCCCGCCTGCCATATCCGATTTCATTTCATCCATCTTTTCCGCCGGTTTCAGGCTTATTCCGCCGCTGTCAAAGGTAAGACCTTTCCCGACCAGAACAACCGGCGCTTTATCTTTTTTACCGCCCTTATATTCCAGAATTATGAACTTGGGCTCTTCCTTGCTGCCTGCGGCTACACCCAGGAGTGAATTCATTCCCAATTTCTTCATTCCGGCTCTGTCTATTATTTTACAGGTGACATTGTTTCTCCGGGCAATTTCTTTTGCTTTAAAAGCCAGAATGGAAGGTGTCATTTCATTGGCCGGAGTGGAGACAAGGTCACGGGCAAGGCAGACGGCATCAACAATGGTTTGCACCTCTTTCACTTCGGCTGATACGGAAGAATATTTACTTTCATCTGCAACAATATTTAATTGTTCCATCTCGCGGATGTCTTCCCGACCTACTGTTTTGTACGGTGTATATTGATATAGACCCAACAGTACTCCTTCAACCATCGCCTGAACAATCTTATTTTTCTCTCTGGGAAGAAGATTAAAGTCCAGGTAAGTTACCGCTTTTTTAACGTTTATATTGCGCAAATACTGCATTACTTTCGAGAATGCCGCCCTTACTCTTTCTGCATTAACCTCGCTTTTCTTCCCCAAACCCACAAGCGCAATCCTTTGCGCTGGAATTGCTCCACAAGTATAAATCACGGCTATTTGAGACGGCTTGCCGCTAAAATCGTCATTTTTCAGAAATCCGGAGATTAATCCGTGACTCGCCTGATCAACCGACAAAGAAGTTCCCGTCAATTTTTTCTGATCCTGAAACATGGCTAAAATAATCGCCTGGCTTTTGTTATCCTGAAGTTTTCCTTTTTGAACAAGTATTTTCATTAACTATATTCTCCTGATTATTAATGATTTGCGGCAGTTTCAAACGGTAAGGAAGATAGCATGTCCCGGAAAAAAGTCAATTAGTTAAACGTATAATGACAGCAAATGATTAGTTTCATGACGTTAAGCAAGGAGCACTGCTTTTTTAATATACTACATTACCGGCACCAGTACCCCCGCCGGTCGAGGAAAAAGCCTTATCAACGTGTATGCCACCACCGGTCATTGTTATGGTCTTGCAGGAAACAGTTCCAAAAAAATGCGATGCTGCAGTATATGAACATACTGCCCCGGGCGCACTTACCCCTCCATATGTTTCTTGTGAATTAAAATTCAGCTGGGTGGTAGTGATGCCCAAAAATCTCAGGGCTGTAGCCGGCGTCTGTGATAAACCATCGGCGCAGGGAACAGCCGTTGAGCCTCCTCGACAGGGTGGATTGATTCTGCAGTCCTGACCAAAAGTAGCTGTTCTCAGCACATACAAGTCCAGTGACGCATCAGGCAGAAGGTAAATGTTGGATGCATTGATCATGTTGAGATTGCCGGTGCTCGTTATGAGGGAACTGTCATTCGTAAATGCTTCGCTGACGATTAATGTCACATTGCCGTTGATCGTGAGTGTTTTGCCATTAAAATTAAAATAATTCGTCCTGTAAACACCGGTATTCAGCGTATGCGGATCACTCGTTGTACCGGAACCAGTCATTGTGAGGTAGGTATAGTTTATTCCCTTTATTTTTACAGTTACTGTGTTGCCCAAGGGCGAACCGCAAGTGTAAAAAGATGTGCAGGTGCCGGGAGGAAGAACTTCTGAATAAGCCTGAGTCGTGCTTGCGGAAGTTCTTGTTCCCGTAATCAGTATAATAGCAGGATTAAGGGAAACGGCATTGATAACTCCGTAATCCTCAAGAGGATCGCAGTATTCCAGATTCGGTCCGCAGGGTCCGCAAACGGCATCACCTCCGATTTGAGCGGGATTCGTTGCTTTATAGACAACATTGATAGACCCGTCGGCCGTTCCGTTCGTCCGGACGATTGCCTTTTGTGTTTTATTGAAAGCAGGCGAACCCACCGTAGCATTATACGGTCCTACTGACGAATCGTAACTGTCGATGATTGCTCCGCTTGTAAGTTGAACGGACTCTACTCCAAAAACATCCAGCGCGAATCTTTTGCTCTCCACTGTAAACATGATCTTTTGTTTAGTTTCCAGTACAGTGCCTTCGTTGACAATTCCTGTAGATTCCAAATATGATCGTTTATCATCCGTTTGCGAACTCAAATAGAATTTATTGCCGTCTGATAAAGTGAATGTCTTTCCATTGAGAGCAGCGTCAATGGCAACTCTATCTCCGGCCGGAAGGTTGTTTATTATAAGTTTAGCATACTGCCTGCCCGCTTGCGCCAGATAATACGCTTTCTCCCGGTTATTGATAAATACTTCCGAAAATGAAGATGAAGAAACAAGGTAAAGTATCCCTGCTCCTAATATGGCAATAATTGTCATGGAAACAATTATTACGACCAGTGCCGCACCGGTTTGTTTATTTCCCGCAAGCTTCTTTTCTTTTATTATATTACCCGATATTTTCATAAATCACGTTCCATTTGCTGCATTTAATGACATATCAAAAGAAGGAGCAATTCTGGCATTATATGCAGTGGGAGTGTCTTCATATCCCGTTATTACAAGATTAACATCGATAATCTTTGTATTTGCCGTAAAGGCACTTTGTGCGGCAGAGTTATAATTATCATAATAGGCCAGGGAAAAATTACTGACCTTATCCGTTAATATAAAACCATCCAGCAACAGATTAGTGCCGTTAAACGCTATCGTTACATTTGCCCCGTCCCGGTAAGATGTAAATGCTATGCTGTTTGCTGAAGAAGACGCAACCCTTTTGACATTATTCAACTCTTTTTGAATTCTCGCCATGGCGATTTGGCTTTTGAGCAGTGTGTCGGCATTGGTCCGGGCATAGATAAAACTTTTGACCATATGCACTCCGGAGAGACTCATGATCACCGCCACAAAACCGATCAGCAATATCGATACGATAATTTCAATTAATGTAAATCCCTTTTCTTTTCGCAGGCTCTTCATCATAACAATCTCATTGGGCGATATTAGTAAACAGCATGGACAGTGTCTCGCCATGGTCATTTTGTATAGTTACTTTAAGGATATTTTTGTCAGTACTGTTTGCCGCTGTTTCAGCACCATTATTAAAAGCAATGAAATAGTTGTCTACCAGCGTGTATGGTCCGTAACCGGCAGGTGGATCTTGTTGCGATGCCGTATTCCCGATTTTCGTCTGAAGTCCGACTATATTGGACTTATAGCTTAAATTATAATCCGCTAATATATTTTCCATAACTTTTTGCTGTGCATAAGTTTTTTTTGCCTGTGTCAAAGACCAGGAACCCTTAGTGAATGATGTATTGGAATAAGTAAACATCATTACCGCCATTATGGACGCAACTACTATAATTAAAATAACTTCAATCAGTGTGAATCCGTCGTTTCTTTGTATTGCAAATCGCTTCATTGAATAAATCCTGTATGTTGAACAACAGTAACAGTCTGGGAAGAGCTTCCATCGGACAGAGTAATCGGCACATTGGCAGTCAGGTTAGCTCCCGATGCATCGACCGGAATACCCCAGATACTGTAAGCAATATTTGCTGCCGGAGAAATGGAAATCCCGGAAGGAAGGCCGTGAGTCGGGAAATTTTCTCCCGGAAAATTCGTGTTAGCCGCTGCACCATTGCGCTGTAAAGTATATGAGCTTCCGGAAAGAGAAACTCCCCAAGTAGCATTATTTGCTCCGTAAGTAGTATCAGCATCGGATATGGCCCGAAACTGGGCGTAACGCAGATTTGTCTTCAGAATTTCCGCTTCCGTAGTAACGTTATAGTAAGTCTGCGAAGTATAACGTGTTACCGCAACTACAACTACAACGGCCAGTATGATAAGGACGGCGATCATTTCAATTATCGTAAATCCGGCCGAATGTTTCTTATCACTTATAATATTTTTATTAGTCTTTGGCATTGATAATAATTTCATAATCGTCCGACAAACCCAATATTAAAGTACTCTTGCTGTCTGCTTTATTGAATTTATTGTATCATATTTAATATCCTTCGCCTAGCGTGTTACGGAATAAATCATATATAATTATTACTTCAAGGAATAATTATCAGTTGTTACGGGAAGCATTTATTTCTTTTTCCGGATACGGTTGATTGTATTTGATGCCGGCGGGGATGTTGAATTTAAAAATGCGCGTTACAGAATAGAAATGAACAACCTAACTGCAAGCATCGAGGTATCCAAAGGAACTTGCGCCCCAAGGGATGGGGAATTAAAACAAAATTTATCCCGCTTAGGCTTCGCCCCGGGGATAATTCGACCTTCAAATTTCAATACACTTCGTTTCTGAAATTTGGGTCTCATTAAAATTCGTACCGCACATTGATGTAACCATTGTGCGAGTGGAAATCCTGTTTCATTTCCAGATCATAATTAAGCGATACGGTTATCCCGTAATCCGTCATAATGTTCAGCTTCACACCCACGTTGTAACTTGATTTAGGCGGCTCCAATCCATTGGTCGTAAAGGAAGCGCCTCCGCCGGTGAATTGTGATGTCGTCTGTTGCCTGTCGCCGATAAAATCATACATCCAGCGGGCATGTAACTCGGGAACAAAAAGAAATTCTTTTTTTTGCAGAGGATATGCTATTTTAGCTCCCAATCCGCTCTGCATAACCTTATATCTCTGATTATCTACAGAAAGATTCAGGTCATCGGCACCTGATTCCCCATACCCGTTGAGATGCAGCTGCATATATTGAAGAGAAGCCAGAGGGGTTATTTTAATTCCTTTATGTTGGAAATTATAGCCGCCTTCCAGGTAAACGGAATATTGATTGCCGTCGTAATTACTCCTGGCTGTGCGGTCAATACTCCCAAAGTAAATATGCCGCGAGGATTTATAACGGTTATAAGCAAAAGATAAAACCGTGTTCAGATAATATTTATCCGCAAAGAAGCTGCCGTAAATGTTGGCCTGGGAACTGTCAATGCCGGTATCCGTGCTCAAATCCACGGATTTAATTTTATTGTAAGCATATCCGAAACAAAATCCAATTAAAACATTTTCGTAAAATAATCTGTCCAGACCGACGGCGACACCGTCCACAGTGGCATTATAACCGCTTGTGGAGCCTTGCCCATCCTGGTGCATGACAGTACCAAACGCCTGTGTCCAGGCACCGGTCTTTGCCGAATCATCGACGGCAAAAAGACCGTTCATTATATTGAGCTGAGTATTGATCAATGCCGGTGCCTGTTCGATACGGTTAATGACGGTTTGGTTGAATTGGTGGGCCGAAGCATAACTTGCCTGGACGACTCCATGATTGACTATCGGCTCCAGTTTGCGGGCATTGGCGGCATTGCCGGATCGATCCAGTTCGGCAATAACGGTGGTCATGTCTCCGGATGCCGTATTGGCAAGGTTATCCAGCACATTACCGAGTGATGAGTTCCCGGAATTGGCGCTGTAGTACGCGGCGTCTCTTACTGCCGCCAGATAAAGCTTGTTGCCGTCTTTAACGGCGGAAAAACTAATCATCGGAAGAGAACTGTCGTTTTCTACCGTGAGGTTTCCCGGAGTAACCGTCAATGTACCCGCATCCACAATCAGAAACCGGTCGTTATTCCGAATAATATTGGTCCCCGCCATCGTTACCGCCAGATTGGTATTATCGGCGATCGTAACCGTTTCCGCATTGACTACCCGGGCGGCAGCGGAGGTATCTTTGTTCAGGGTAAAGCTGAATCCAGCGATACCGGCACCTGTTACATTAAGCGTATCGGTTCCCGTCCCCAGATCGATATTTCCGGTAATTCTGCCGCCGTTGACGGTAACGGTATCATTACCAGATCCCGTTTGAATGGCATAATTAGTGCCGGAGATGATTCCGCCCGCATTATTGATTATCTCCGTATTTCCGGCTTCGGCTTTAACAGCCGTTCCGGGGCTGGAGATAGTGCCGGAATTAGTAATGCGATTGACGGCACCTGCCGTTGTAACCGGCGTGCCATAACTGGTGCCGGTATCACCTTTGAACAGAACAGCGATATTCTCCGTTCCGCCGAGGCCGAACTTGGCCGCTGTTTCCCCGGTGATCGTACCGTTGTTATTGACGTCGTAATTCAAAGACCATACTAAAATCCCCTGCCCGCCGGAGATTGAACTACCGCTCTCGATGCGAATTTCGTTCGGCGTTGCCGTAGCCGTGCGGACGTTTTTCTGAAAACGATGTCCCGCCCAGACGGTATCGCATGTACCGTCAATTTTGAAGCTGGCAAAACCATTGCCGAACTGTGCGTTTGCCGCCGAGCTGAATGATGTTCCGTCATTGCGTGTATATATGTAAGATCCGGTCGCATAAATTCCATAAATATCAACCGGCGTCTGTCCGAGAATAATGAATTCGCTCATTCCCGTAATATTGGTGAGATTATAACCGTTGCCCCAGAAAAAGGTGTAACCGAGTTGTGTCCAGGGAAAAGGATACTGCCCATATGCTCCGGCCCGCCAGTTTTCGTAATAGGCCTTGAAATTATCGTATGTGGCATTTGTCATGCCCGCAGGTTGAACAAAGGGAAGCGCATCTCCGTATGCAGCCGGAAGATATTGTGCAATATCGGGATTACGCGTGGGCCGCATTAAATTATCGTTCGTAGGAACAAGTGCGAATTCGATAACTGCATCATGAGTACCCGCCGTATCCATTCCCAACCCTCTCTCCAGAAGCTTGGTAACATTGGACCCGGTCACACCGTTCGCCAGGAGAAATTGCGTCACATCATTGCCTGTAGTTACCCAGGCGGCATCCGTCGTTGCAGGGCCATATATCTTGTAACCGGCCTGCCCTACGTAGTTCCACTTGAAATTTCTTGATTTCGATGCGGTCCTTACGATCAGTGCTCCGCCGTCATAGAAGAGCCCCTCGGTTGCCCCTACGGAACTGTCGGGAATCACGAAAAGTGATGAGGTTGTCCATCCGGCAGGGCTTTGGGCATGCTCTTGTGCCAGTTGCACTGATTCGCTGTAAGTTGGATTCAAATCCGCAGCAATTGCCGGCAATGAATAAATAATGATTAAAAATAGAGTAAAAACATAAAGCTGAATTGCCTTCCTCGTAAAAGATGAGAAAGCCTGGCTTTTTTTATACATTTTGAATTACCTTAAAGTTTTTCTTTCGATTTACGGAGATGTTTCAATCTCAGGGCAATATTATTGCTATATTACCCCTTCATCTTTTAGTTTATTTATTTCATCTGTGGACAATCCGAGCATTCCGGAATAAATTTCCAGATTATGTTCACCAATTTCTGGTGCATGGATACGATCCGGTTTTTCTTCAATACAATCCATTTTAATTGGATTTCCCGCAATCTTGATGACTCCTGCTTTTCTATCCGTTACTTCCACAATCATATTTCGTGCTTTAATTTGCCGGTTCTCCATGACTTTATCAATGGTGTTGATGGGCCCGCAGGGAACACCCGCACGGTCAATAATTTCCAGCCATTCAGCAGCAGTTTTGTCGGCAATTGCTTTTCCAAGTTCAACATTCAATTCTTCCAGGTATTGCGTCCTCAATTGATTTGTTTTAAATTTTTCATTATTCGCAAGATCAATGCGCCCGATGGCTTCGCAAAGTTTGAGCCAAAGGGCGTCATTACCGACACCGATAACAAAATAACCGTCCTTGGCTTTATAAGCCTGAAAGGGAGCAATAGTAGGATGACGGTTGCCTATCGGTTCAGGTGATTTATGATCGACCTGATAGCGGGCTATTGCATTCTCCAGTATTGAAACCTGACAGTCGAGCATGGCAACATCTACTTTTTGTCCAATTCCTGTTGCGCTTCTTTGATTCAACGCAGCAAGAATTCCTATCGCGGTATATAAAGAAGCTGTAATATCACCCAAGGACACTCCGACACGGGTAGGAGGGGTTTGGGGCCAACCCGTTATGCTCATGATTCCTCCCATGGCCTGCCCCAGTATATAGTATGCCGCTTTTGTTGAATCAGGCCCACTGTGGCCAAACCCCGAAGAGGCAGCATAAATCAATCCGGGATTGATATTTTTAAGTGTTTCATAACCTAGCCCAAGTTTTTCCATCGTACCCGGCCTGTAGTTTTCTATTATTACATCAATTTTTTCGACCAGTTGCAGAAATATTTCTTTCCCTCTTTTGTTTTTTAAATTTAGCGAAATGCTTTTCTTTTCGCGGTTGACGCTGACAAAATATAAACTCTGACCGTTTTTAAAAGGTCCAAAATGACGGGCATCATCACCGATACCCGGCATTTCCACTTTAATTATTTCAGCACCCAGGTCACTCAGTATCATGGTGCAGAATGGCCCTGCCAGCACTCTGGTCAGATCAAGGATTTTGATGTTGAATAATGGTTTCATTGATCAAATATATTGACTTTGCATTCAACAATCCGATTAATATTATACCTGGCTATCCCCTAATTAAATAGTACAACCGGCTCGTTTATTTCTCAAGAAAATATTAATTCCCTGGCATTTCCTGCAGGACCGGCCTACTTTACAAAACCCAATCCGGAATGATAGTAAACAGCACTATCGCCATACCAGCCGGTTTAAAAAAGCCGCCGCTTCCGCAAACACATCATGGGTAATCTCGCCTCTGACGATACCGTGCAGGTTAAAGCAAACATCATGGTATGTTTTGTCGGTAGATGCAATGCGATCATAGATTCTCCTGCCGCTCTCACCCGCCACCTTGGGATCATTAGTTGCCTGAATAATTAAAGCGGGTATAGACAGTGCGGGAAGTGTCTTATATACTTTTTTCATCAACGCCTTAACCTGCACGATGCTGCGGACGGGACAACGGTGATAATTGATATGAGGGTTGTCCGGATAATTGGCGACAAAATCTCTGCGCAGGCATTTGATGCCCATACTGCTAAGAAATGAATTCCACCGGTCAAGCTGCTCTGCAAAGCAAGACGATATACTCTTAAACTTCAGAGGTGCACTGATGGAGATCACCGCCACATACGATTCCGGTCTGGTCAGGGCCTGATGCAGTGCCAATCCGGCACCGGTGGAAAAACCGGCCACAACTATTTGCTCGCAGCACGTTTTCAGGATTACCCATCCACGGTTTACCGAATCCACCCAATCACTATAACTGCGCTGCGCCAGATCGAAAGCGGAGGTTCCGTGACCCGCCAATCTGGGCGCATAGACGGTATATCCCTGCAAATGTAAAAAATTCGCCCATTCACGAACTTCCTCAGGCGCGGCCATGAGACCGTGGATCAGGAGCACTCCCCGATTTGTTTCGGCATGATGAAGCAGATAAGGCTCTCCGATATGACGCGGTTTTGTCTCCCCTTCCAGGAAATGCTTTTCATAATCCCTTGCAAAAAGCAAAGATTCCCGGCGCATAAGTCGCTTACATTCGGCTGAGACTAACATTGTTTTGAAGACCATACGGCTGATATCTGAAAGGCCGGTTTTTTTAAAAGCGTTGATACCATCAGACGCCCTGCTGAAAATAAACTATATAAATCATCGCGTAATGAAGCCCGCCGCCAATCATGACCATAATGTGAAATAGTTCATGAAAGCTGAAGATTCCCGGAACAAGCCTCGGTTTCTTTGTTGCATAAATTAAACCGCCCAGGGTGAAAAACAGCCCACCGGCAAACAGCAGCACCTCCTCCGCAACAGTCATGGATGCAAGTATTTGTTTAATCGGAATAAGCATTATACAACCCATAATGAAATAAATAACGGCATAAAGGACTCTGGGCGCCCGCGGGAAAAAAAGTTGAGAGACAAATCCGAATCCCACAAGCCCCCATTGGACGGCAATCATGGACCAGCGCCAGGGACCATCTAAATACATATAACAAACCGGGGTGGAGGTGCCGGCAATCATGCAAAAAATGGCAAGGCGGTCCATTCTTCTCCAGAAGGACAGCTCATTTTCCTTTTTTTTGAAGGCATGGTAAAGCGAACTCGCTAAAAAAAGAAAAACCACGGAACTACCGTAGATCAGGGCGGTAATCAGCGTTGAGGCCGAGTGTCGCGCGACCAGTACTAAAAATATGGTACCGACCACTGCCGCAATGACGCTGACCAGATGTGAATAAAAATTAAAACATTCCTGTTTTCTTACAGGCATAATTCCTTTCCGCCGTCTCCAAATATGCCAAATGCGCCGGATAGCAGTAACTAAATGAGCAGGATGATTTAGACATGTTGCATTCAACTCACCATTTGTCAATTACGATTTTAGCCTCGCTGACGTATTTCTTGACATACAATACCGTATTTTTTACACTTCATCCTGCGAAAAGGAAGTTTTCATCAAATTTTTGAACACCAGGAGAATGCCATGGCTGATTTATTGGAAAACAAGCTTATCCGTGTTGAAAACCTTATTGCAGCAGGGCTTGATGCCGCGGCAACCGGCGAAATCCTGCAGCTTATAGAAGGGCCGAAGCTGTCGCCGGACATCCTTGATAGAGTCATGCTTTACAATGAAACCCTGCCCCGGGCTGCCGACTTTCCCTATACACCGCAACAGCGCTATCTGCATTTCCTCTGGGATGTCTTTGACAAAACAGCCTTCAGCCTCATTGTGCCCTTCTCTATTCCGTTTCGCCGGCTTATCGGGAAACACCTTTTTAAAGCCTGCGGCCAGGCAATGATAGCTGAAGAAAATGTCCGGTTCAATTTTGGCCATTTGCTCGAACTGGGAGACGGGGTCTTTTTCAACAGGGGCGTTTTCCTAGATACCAAGGGTGGTATCATTATAGGCAATAGCGTGGCTTTGGCGGAAGATGTACGGATTTTTACGCACAACCACTCCGAGGCATCACATATTGAGCGTAGTTACGGGCAGGTTTTAGTCGGGAATTATGTAAAAATTTATGCCGGGGCGACCATTATGCCGGGCGTGACCATTGGCAGTCAGGCTATTGTGGCGGCAGGTGCCATGGTGAACCAAAATGTGCCGCCCAATATGGTGGTGGCCGGTATTCCCGCCCGGATCATCCGTGAACGCAACAACGAAGGCCGCACCGGCGACGAGCTTGACCATATCTGGCTTTTTTAAAGAGGTCACTATATTCAATATCAAATAGGCTATTGCTTTCAGTTGGTGCCTGGGGCGGGAATCGAACCCGCACAGCCTCAAGGACCGAGGGATTTTAAGTCCCTTGCGTCTACCAATTCCGCCACCCAGGCAAGGAAATGATTAGGTTGAGGAAACGCTTCGGCTTATATTATTTTTACCGGCGGCTGTCAAGAATTTGATAAAAATAGTTAAATAAATCGGGCTGAGGGCTGAAGACCAAAGGCTGAAGGATGAAAAATACATTATTTCTTTTTTTCTCCGTTCTCGGCCGTCAGCTTAATTTCCCGCTTCCGATTTGTTTCTTGAAGATTAAATAACATCTGTGCTAAGTAGAGACAAACAAGAAGAAAGGGGCTTCTCTCATGCAGGAAATCGATATCATAATTACCGGCGGCAAGGCGCTCCTGCTCGATCCTCAAAATACAATAATAGATCAATCAGCCCTGGCGATAAATGGCGGTGAAATTATCGCCATCGGCAAAATCGGAGAGTTATCAAAACAATTTAAGGCTAAAAAAACAATTGATGCCCGGAATTCCCTGATTATGCCGGGCTTTATCAACTGCCATACTCACGCCGCCATGACCTGTTTTCGCGGAATGGCCGATGATCTGGAACTCATGGATTGGCTCAACAACTATATCTTTCCGGCGGAAGCTAAAAATGTCAATCACGAGCTTGCTTACTGGGGAACACTGCTGGCCTGTGCGGAGATGATTAAATCCGGCACCACCACTTTCTGTGACATGTATATTTTCGAGGATGAAACCGCCCGGGCGGCCAAAGAAGCCGGTATGCGCTGTCTTGTGGGCGAAGTTCTTTTTGATTTCCCTTCACCCAATTTTAAATCTCCCGCAGAAGGTCTCGCTTACACCCGCATGCTCCTTGAAAAATGGCAAAATGATCCTCTGGTAAATATTCTTGTGGAGCCTCATGCTCTTTACACCTGCTCCCCTGCACTGCTCGAAGCGGCAAGAAAACTCGCGTATGACTATAGTGTACCTTTGGGTATTCATTTGCTGGAAAACAAGTCCGAAAAAGAACAACTTATGCAGAAACTCGGCAAAGGTGCCGTCTCTTTCTTAAAGGAAATCAATTATCTCTCCGAAAAGTTGATTGCTTTCCACTGTGTCTGCCTTGACAAAAACGACAGGAGTCTTTTTGCCGAATACGGCTGTAAGGTCTCACATAGCCCTGCCAGCAACATGAAACTGGCGAGCGGCATCGCCCCGGTGCCGGATATGCTCAAAGCCGGTATTACGGTGGGCCTCGGCACCGACGGTTGTGCGAGCAACAACACGCTTGACATGTTTAAAGAAATGTCACTGACCGCCAAACTGCATAAAGCAGCCAGGCTGGATCCGACGGTAATGGACGCAAAGACCGTCGTGCGGATGGCGACAATTGATGGTGCCAGGACTCTCGGCATGGGAAAAATCACCGGTTCCCTGGAGACGGGCAAAAGAGCTGATATTATTCTTATCGGCCTCAACAAACCGCATCTGACACCTTTATATAACGAATATTCCCATCTTGTTTATGCCGCAGGCGGCGCCGATGTGGATACGGTAATCATCAACGGCAAAATCGTCATGGAAAACCGCCGTCTTCTTACTATGGACGAAAATGATGTTCTGCAAAAAGTAAGAGAAATTGCCGTCAGGATCAAAAAAAGTTTCTCGGTCTGAAGGAGCCAATCAGTTTTATGAAAATTAAAACAATTTTTTTTCCATTGCTGTTAGTAACAACCCTTGTTTTGTCATTCTCTGCGGCCGCATCCGCTGCTGTAAAAGAAGTAACTTTTTTCCCCAATGCAGCCCGGATAACTGAGACGGCAAAAATCAATCCGCAATGTTCCGGCAATGAGAAATGCCGGTCAACAATACTTTTGCCTTCCCAGGCCGATCCGGAATCTTTTTCCGTATCCACTCCTTCCGGAAGCCGGATTAAAATTGACGATATTCAAATGAAATCGATTATCCGCCGGGATGAAGCAAGAATTGCCGAGCTGCGCAAGCAAATTGATAAACTTAAAACCGATCGCAAGGAACTTCAGGCCAGGTTGCATGCCCTCGATGTTCAACTGCAATTCTGGCAGATGCAGACAAAAACCCATCCAAAAAATGTTGCTGAAGCCGACAATTTCGCCATAGCCATCGGCAAAAACGTTAAAAAATCCAGCCAGGAAAAATTCGCCGTTGAAAATGATATGGAAAAAATCGACAAGGAACTGAAAGAGTTTCAGGATAATCTCAATCAGGCTGCCGGCAGCAAAGATACTGCCTGGGAAGCGACACTGACGTTTTCCACTTCCACACTGATGGAAACAACTATCTTCTACACTTACAACATGGCTGACTGCGGCTGGCGTCCCCTTTACCGGGTTGAGGCACTTCCCTCTGAAAAGAAAGTTGCATTTTCCTGGGAGGCCGAATTGTGGCAATCTTCCGGTTACGACTGGAAACAGGCCCAGATCAATCTCGCCACTCTGCAACCCGTCATTACGGTAACACCCCCCGATTTGCCGGCCTGGATTATTAAGAAACGCTCCTCCCGGGCTTATAAGTCGCTGCTACGTGAGGAGAGCGTGATGCCGCGAGCGGTCATGGAAAAGAGTTCTCTTGATGCCGAAGAAAATCAGGATGCTCTTCCCAAAGAAACCGTCAAAACAACTTATTCCGTGTGGTCCGTCGGCAAGAAAGACATTCCCGCAGGCCAAAGGCAGCGCGTAAAAATAAAGGATGAAAACTGGCCGGCTGATTTCTTTTTCCTTGCCCGACCCAGTCAAAGCGCACAATCTTTCATCTGCGCACAGGTAAAATTTACCAGCGCCGTGGAAATACCTTCAGGTGAGGCAATACTTCTGATTGACGGCGCAATCCTGGGCAAACAAAATTTCAGCCTCGCCGGAACGGAAAGCCTGCTTTTCTTCGGGGTAAGCCCGCTCGTTTCCGTGACAAGTTCTACTCTGGCCGACAAAGCCGGTGCAAAGACGGTGTTCCAAAATAAGCAGACACAACTCTGGCAGTGGCTGATTGAAGCAAAAAACTCCGGTAGCAGCAATATCCGGTTACGGATTGAAGAACCGGTTCCGCAGGCCCGTGATGAAAGGATCAGCCTTTCTTTCAAGCAGAATCCGGAAACTACGGAGAAAGATCACAATAAATTTATTTGGCTCGTTGAAGTGCCCGCCCGGCAAAAGATCACGATTTCCAATACGATAGAAATGGAAGCACCGAAAGATCTGGATCTTGATTTAGGGTGGCGCCGCTGATTACTGGCTGATATTTCAGAAATACATCTTCGAGCTGAGAGCAGACAGGGGTAATTTTTATGTCTGCTCCGACCGGATGCCGGGAATTTTAACTAACTCATCAGCATCTGAGTTAAGATGTTTTTGGTGCGTTCAATAGTTTTTTCATAGTATATGTTATTTCTCCGGATATAATAATGGGTTTCCAGATGCGGAGAATTTTTGCTGACAGTTTTTAAAAATGCTTTCATTTTTTCCGTGGAAGTAAACCGGCGCACAAAAAGCTCTTCCCAGTTGTTTTTATAAATAACGCAAAAATCATGTATATCCATATTCGTTTTCTGATTTTCAAAGCTCACGACAAAAAGCATTTTGGCAATTGTTTCTTTTTGCAGGAAATTGCCGAAATAAACGCTCGATACATCATAGCTGCCGAATACTTCCCGGATCTTCCTCCCGAGATTTATTATTTCCTGTATTGTAACCGCTGTCTGGTTGGGTAACATCCTTATCTGCAGCGGATCATAGATGCCGTTCCAGACGATGTAAGTAAGACAAAATACTATGTTTTCATTGATAATTACCGGCCATTCCCGATCATCGGAAGTATTAACCCGCCAGATTTTATCGATATAAGAAAATGTCAGCACCGGCAATTTGCTATTTTCGGCAGGTATGTGTAACAGCGGAACCTTATAGTCCTTTACTTCCAGAGAAGAAGAAAGTTTACGCCCGATAATTGTTAAATCCTGCGGTGCAATTTCCCGGTTTTTACCTTTCTGTATCCGGACAATATCCTTATAAATGTAGATAAGAAATTCGAACAGCAATTCACCAAAATTAATTTTTTCCTGCAATTTCCAGGATTCAAATTCATTAAGAAGATAAATATCCTTACGGTCGATTTTGTATTTTTTAAACACGTCTCCGGCTATTTCTTCCTTCATCGTCTGCGTTTTTGACAACAGCTTCATGTCAAAGCGTAGATAAAAAAACTTCTTAATAAATTCAAAATATTCTTCTTTGGTATGCTGGGAATAATAGTCCAGTACGGCATTCATCGCAAACAGGCTGGGATCGGGAAATGCTGCCATATCCTTTCCTTCTAAAACCAATTGACGGAATTTATGGCACAGGAGTTCTTCTTTCGGTGCTTCCAGAAACATCTTGAGTTGCAGCATCTTGATAATTGATTTTAAAGGATGAGTGAGAGATTTATTAAATTGCCACAGGGAGGCACCGAAATATTCATTCTGGTTTACCCCCTCCAGATTTCCCATATCAATAAAGTCCCGATCACCCATGTCGCTTTCAGCGTTTTGAGTATAACTTTGATCGTAATTCACGGGTTTATCCCCATCAAAGCAAACCCACCAGAAGGGTAATTTGCCTTCAATGAGAATTGTAGTCCGGTAAAACTCCTCTTTCAGGACATTTTTTTGTGCTGATCCGCTGCCTTCAAAATCCAGATTGCCGAAGTTACATTGTTTAATATCGCCGACGTCACTTAAAAAAAAATAAACCGGGATTTTTAATTCGGAATCCAGCCAGCCTTTGATGAAATTTATTTTTTCATTCAAATACTGCAGAGTCTTGCCGTTAAAATCGGTTTTATTTACACAAATCCAGATGTCGCAATCGGAACGGTAGGTCTGACTGAGCGTACCTGCAGAACCAATAGTATAAATTCCCTGAATTTGCGGAGATTGCAGCGAATAACGGATCAGTGATTTTTCATCCTTAATCCCGAACAATTTTTTAAAACTACTTTCGCGTCTGAGAATTTCCGCGTTATTCTCGATGTTGAATACATGAAACGGTTCTTTTAATTCTTTAATAAATCCCGGAACCGCAGGCCGGTTGACACTCAATAACCACGGCAGCATATATATAATTACCGGACCGTCTTTCGGTGAATTGGTCAGAAGTATTTTTTTACGGAAATTATTGTAGGCCAGATAGCGTTTTTTATTGTTTTGCAGAGTAATTGAAAGCAATTTATCCATCCTTGTTTTGGAATCTGTTAAAACATTATACCAGAGGAGCAAGGATGTCAATTACCGTGGAGAAAAGGATAGACATATCAGTCTTAACTGCCTAATTGCGTCTGTTTTTGGTTGACAGAGAGGACAGACTCTCTTATAGTCTTTGGCAATAATAATAATTCCTTATTAAAATCAGTAATTAGAAGAAGATATATGAATATTTCAATAAATATTGACGGAAAAGATTTTTCTATCATCAAAGGTTTGACCATCATCGACGCCGCCCGGAAAGCCGGAATTGACATTCCGGCTCTGGGGTACGATCCGCGTGTCAGTCCTCCCAGTAATTTGGAAGCAGCTTTTGTCGAATTGACTGAGGGAGATAAAACCATTTTTGTCTCCGCCACTGCAACCACGGCAACCGACGGCATGGTGATACGAACACAGTCGGCAGCACTGGATAGTTACCGCAAAATCTATTTACAGGCTCTGCTGCGCAACCATTGGGGAGATTGTACCGCTCCCTGTGTTTTGCGCTGCCCGGCTCATATCGACATTCAAAAATACATCTATCATGTCACGTGCGGTAATTTCCCGGAAGCATTACAGGTAATTCACGAAAGCAATCCCCTGCCGGCGGTTTGCGGACGCGTCTGTCCCCATCCCTGTGAAGACGACTGCCGGCGCAATGCTCTCGATGGTGCCGTCAATATCAACGGCATTAAACGTTTTGTCGCCGACTGGAACGCCGGCCGGCCGCAACCATATAAGCCCGTGTGTCTTCCGGATACGAATTACAAAATCGCCGTTGTCGGCGCTGGTCCCGCCGGACTCAGCGCCGCCTGGTTTCTGCGTCGCCGGGGCCATGCCGTAACCATCTTTGAAATGCAGGAAGCGGCAGGCGGTATGCTGCGCTGGGGAATCCCTTATTACCGTCTTCCGGAAAAAGACCTGGATCTGGAAATTCAAAATATCCTGGATCTGGGCGTTGATATTCATTACAAGAAAAGTCTGGGAAAGGATTTCACCCTGGAAACACTCCGGCAGAAAGGATTTGATGCCGTATTTCTTGGGTTGGGCGCCCAAAAAGCAACCGCGATCGGAGTCCCGGGTGAGACAAACAAAGGTGTCATGTCCGGTCTTGATTTTCTGGCGCGCCTTGCCCGTGGCGAAAAACCCGACATCGGCAACCGCGTTATCGTCATCGGCGGCGGCAATACCGCCATGGATGCGGCACGCAGCGCTGTCAGGCTCGGAGCAAAAGAAGTGATCGTTGCTTACCGGCGCACACGTCAGGAAATGCCGGCACAGAACGTGGAAATCGAAGAAGCGATCGAAGAAGGCGTCAATATGCAGTATCTGACCGCTCCGGTTTCCATTAATGTTTCCGGCAACACCTTACAAATGATTTGTGTAAAAATGATCCTTGGTGAGCCGGATAAAAGCGGCCGGCGCCGTCCTGTTCCCCTGCAGGGTTCAGACTTTACACTAACCGCTTCCACGATTATTTCCGCCATCGGCCAGGCTGTTGATGGTTTCTGTATCGGCAATAAATCATTAATAGATAAATGGGGCAATGTAATTGCCGATGCCAAAACGTTACAGACCTCCCTGCCCTGGGTTTTTTCCGGCGGTGATTGCGTTACCGGCCCGGATATCGCCATTTCCGCCATAGGCGCCGGAAAGCGGGCTGCTGAAGCAATCGATGAATATGTACACACCGGAGCAGTACGTGCAAAAAGCGCTCCCTATACCTGCAAAAAGCCACTGGAAGGATTTGCCACCGGAAACTTTCAAAGGGATTTTGCCCGCTGACCGTCATGAAGCTGCTGTCCTGGAGCCTCAAATACGTAAAACAAATTTTGAAGAATCGTCCTCGACCTGGAGTCAGGATACCGCCATGGCCGAAGCATCCCGCTGCATCTCCTGCGGCTGCACGGAAAGATATGACTGCACACTGCGTAAATACGCCACCGATTACGGAGTCGAACATAACGCCTCGGTTCCGGCGCGACCACTGCCGGTAGATGAAAACCACCCCATTATTATCAGGGACCCCGGAAAATGTATTTTATGCGGCCTGTGCCTGAAGGTTTGCCGCGAAATGGAAGGTGTCTCGGCACTCAGTTTTTATGAAACAAATGATGTTCTGACTATCGGCCCGAACGATCACCGGCCGCTTGATTTTACGGTCTGCGTTTCCTGCGGTCACTGCGCGATGGTGTGTCCCACGGGAGCATTGACCCTGAAACCGGCTCTGCCTGATGTTTACCGTGCTTTGAAAAATCAGGATTTGACGGTCGTCGCCCAAATTGCACCCGCCGTACGGGCGGTTTTCGGCGAGCAATACGGAATCGCCGATTCCGACATCATGCCTGTTTTGAGCGCCTGTCTGAAGCAATTAGGTTTTGACTTTGTTTTTGATACCTGCTGGGCTGCCGATCTGACCATCATGGAGGAAGGCACCGAATTTCTTTCCCGGCTGGCCGAAGGCGGCGTTTTGCCTCAAATTACCTCCTGCTGCCCTGCCTGGATCAATTACTGTGAAAAGACTGCACCCGATATACTGCCGCATCTTTCCTCCTGCAAGTCACCGCAACAGATGTTCGGTGCGGTGATGAAGCAATATTTTGCCCGGGAGCTCAAAATGCACCCGGAAATGCTTTACTTTGTCTCCATAATGCCCTGCAATGCCAAAAAATACGAGGCTATGCGCCCGGAGTTCAAAACCGGCAGTATCCGTGATGTGGATAAGGTTCTCACAACATGGGACATAATGACGATGTTGAAAGAAAAAAACATTGACCCGCGTAAAATCAAGCCGGCACCCGTGGATGCTTTCTTCGGCAAGATTTCCGGTGCGGGTATTATTTTCGGCGCCAGCGGCGGTGTGGCTGAAGCCGCCCTTCGCCTGGCCGCAGAACGTGTCATGGGCAAACGGATGGACAGCTTCGCCTATGAAGGAGTACGCGGTCTTCAGGGTGTAAAAGAAACGACTGTTTTGCTGGGTGACGTCCGGGTTCGCCTGGCCGTTGTCAGTGGATTACAAAACGCTCAGCACCTGATCGATCGCATCCGCTCAGGCGACGCTCTTTATGACCTCATTGAAGTCATGGCTTGTCCGGGAGGCTGCATCAACGGTTCCGGTAATCCGGCACCGCTGTTAAAAAGTGAAACGGAACAGCGTCTGGAAGTTCTTTACCGGCTTGATCAGGAATCGGCTATTCGCACCAGTCAGGATAATCCTTCCGTTCAGGCGATTTACACCAACTGGCTGGGTAAACCGGACAGTGCAACATCTCATCATGCTTTGCATACAACCTATAAACGGCGCTCCATGCGCCTGATTGAAGAAAAGGAAGAAGCGCCGGATGTTCGGGCGGTAGTGGATGTCGGCGTTTGCATAGGAACGAATTGTTATCTCAAAGGTTCATGGAAACTTTTGGAAGGTCTTGCCGCTGAATTAAGGCGGCGTGGTATTGCCGAACACTTCCGCGTCAACGCGCGTTTCTGTACCGGCCAGTGCGAAGGCGGGCCCAACATAGTAATCGGCAATAAAATAATTTCAGTCGAAAATCCGGATTCGGCGTCGTCTTTCATCGACACCTATTTGCTGCCCCTGATACCGGCGGATGAATTGGTAAAGTAAAATGCTTTTAATCACAATCTGTGTAGGCAGTTCCTGCAGTCTTCGCGGTTCCGATGAACTGGCAACGGGATTATTCCGCCTGATTGAGAAGGAAAATCTGGAAGGCATGGTCGAAATTGTCGGAGCATTCTGCATGGACTCCTGTACCAAAGGGGTCTCCGTACGTATAGGTGACGTTGAATTCAGCGGCATTCGTCCCGAACAGGCGGAAACTTTTTTTTATCAGGAGGTTGTCCCCCGGATAGATAACATATTGCCGGGACGGAAGAAATCCAATTAATTTTTTGCCCAGGACCGGAAACGCAATTATTATGAACGAACCTTTCATCATCACCAATGCAGCCCGCTGCCGTGATTGTTACCGCTGCGTGCGGCACTGTGACGTCAAAGCCATCCGTGTTCAGGACGGTCAGGCTCAGGTAGTTCCCGAGCTATGTATTATTTGCGGAACCTGCATCCGCAGCTGCCCGCAAAAAGCCAAAGACGTGCAAAGCTCCGTGCCGGAAGTAAAAAAGCTGCTTCAGGAGGGACGCCGGCTGATAGCATCGCTGGCCCCGTCAGCTCCCGCCTATTTTAATTTCGATAATTTTTCGGTAATGGAAAATGCTCTTAAGGAACTGGGTTTTTATGCCGTCGAAGAAACAGCAGTGGGGGCCGAAATAGTAGGGCTCGCCCATCGCGATTATGTGGAGCAGATGCCGGACCGTCTGCCGGTTATTACATCTTCCTGTCCCGTCATCGTTAATCTGATTGAAAAATATCACCCCGATCTGATCCGGCACCTGGCACCAATAGTTTCCCCGATGATCGCCCACGGCCGTCTTCTCGCCCAAAAATACGGACCGGAGGCCTGCATCATTTTTATAGGCCCCTGCATCGCCAAAAAAATGGAAATTAAAAACTCAGCCGCATCCGGCCTTTTTTCGGCAGCTATAACTTTTCGGGGGCTGGCCGGCTGGTTTGAAGAAAAAGGAATCAATCCGGCTGAGGCAAAAGCTGATTACAATGCCGGGTTGTCTTCTTCCGTGCCCGCAGATGCGCGGCTCTTTCCGCTGGAAGGCGGCCTGATCGGCACAGCCGGCCTCAGCACCGACATACTTAACCACAAAGTTATTGTTGCCACCGGTCTGGATACCTGCCGCAATATCCTCGGTGATATACGTGCCGGACAATTAAACGCTTCCCTGGTCGAACTTATGGCCTGCACCGGCGGCTGTATCAACGGCCCGGCTATGTCCGACCTGGCGGGAGGAATTTATCTGTCGCGCCAGAAGATTCTCAACTACCGCCGCAATTCCCCCTCCTACAAGCTGCCGCAACGCGTTGACTGGCCGGATCTGTCCTGCTCTTACTCCGATAAAAAAGTGCCGGTGCCGGAATTCAGCGAAGAACAGATCAAGGAAGTTTTACGCCGCGTGAACAAATATACCCCCGACGACGAGCTCAACTGCGGCGCCTGCGGCTATTCCAGCTGCCGCGAAAAAGCAATCGCCACGCTGCGCGGAATGGCGGAAGTCACCATGTGTATTCCGTACATGCGCCGAAGATCCGAATCACTGCGCCAGGTGGTCATGGATGTTTCTCCCAATGCTATTCTTATCGTTGATGATAATCTGACTGTTCAGGATATGTCCCCATCGGCGGAACATTTATTCGGCCGCATGCTTTTCGACGTCAAAGGCAGACACCTTTCCTGTCTCATCCCCTTCTATGACGACTTCACTTTGGTAAAAGACAGCGGAACACCGGTTATCGGCAAGATCAGGAAGCTCAATGACCGGATTGTCGCCGAACAAAATATCGTCCGGGTGGAAGGCCAGTCCCTGCTGGTCGCAATCATGCGGGACATCACCGAGCATGAAATCCAAAAACAAAAATTTCTGGAACTGCGCTCGCAGACTCTCGAACAGACACGTGAAGTCGTGCAAAAACAGATGCGGGTGGCTCATGAGATTGCTCACCTGCTGGGTGAAACAACCGCGGAAAGTAAAATGATTGTCTCGCATCTGGCTAAACTGCTTGAGAAGGAAGATTCCAAGTGAGACAGCTTGTCGAATGCAACTGGATCAGCCTTAATAAAGCCGATGAAGAACTGTGCGGCGACTCGGTCATGATTCGCACCAAACCGGATTCCTTTGTGGCCGTATTATCCGACGGTCTGGGCAGCGGCGTCAAGGCCAGTATTCTTTCTTCGCTCACCGCCGAAATAGCCGCCCGGATGTTTGAGGCGGGAGGAACAGTGGAAGATGTCATGCAAACCCTGCTCGATACTCTTCCCGAATGTTCCGTGCGCAAACTGGCGTATGCAACGTTTGCCGTTTTGATTGTCTATTCCGGACAGGACGCTCATCTCGTTTTATTTGATTCTCCGCCGCTGATCCTTATCCGCAACAATGAGATTGTCTCTTTGCCTCTGGAAGAACATAAAGTAAAGGGCAGAACGGTTATGGAGGCTCATTTTGCCGTTCAGGAAAACGACCATATGGTTTTGATCAGCGATGGTTACACCCATGCAGGGCTGGGCGGCATTTACCGGCTGGGCTGGGGATGGAAAAATGTTGCCCTCGCGGTGCAACGTTTCGTCCAGACCGGCATGGATACCGTAAAACTGACTGAATCACTTTCGAAAACATGCCTGAAATTATACGGTAACAGACCCGGCGATGACTCGACCGTCATTTCCATGAAGGTGCGGCCGTCGGTTTCCGTCTGCATACTTACCGGACCTCCCGCGAATAAAGACATGGATGATTTCGCTGTTTCCCGTCTCGTGGCCGCCAGTGGCGCTAAAATCATCTGTGGCGGAAGCACCGCCCAGATGGCTGCGCGTGTCCTCAAGGAAAATCTGGAAGTGGAATGGGTTCCGCCCTGGAAGCGCAAAGGTGCTGAACCAAAGAAAAAAGGTTCTCCGCCGACCGCTTCCCTGAAGGGTATTGATCTTGTAACGGAAGGCATTCTCACCATAGGGCAAGCTCTGGAAATTCTGCGCACGGTAAAAACAATCCATGACCTGCCTCATGACCCCGATGCCGGCACCAGGCTCGCCCGCTATCTGCTGGAGGCGGACGACATTCAATTGCTTGTCGGAACAGCGATAAATCAGAATCAGGTAGCTGATCTGATCCGGGGGGAATCCATGAGAATGATTTACATCCGGGAGCTGGTAACACTTCTTAAGACAAGAAATAAAATTGTAACTATCGAGATGATTTGAGGTAATATTTTACCGGTTCGAACTATCGAGACTTTAGTATAATTCCCCTATTCGTCATTCCGGGCTTGGAGACTGTGTCGCAATGGTTAAATGTACATGTTTGTCATTCTGAATTCCGCCGAAGGCGGGGTGAAGAATCTAATAAAAACAAAACATTGGAACAAAGAGATTCTTCGGCTGAAGCCTCAGAATGACATTGCGACACAGTCTCTTGACCCGGAATCCAGGCGTCGTCCCGGCGAATCCGAAATACTCCGGAGTAAACAGCCGGGAACTAGGCAATAATTGATAATACTGGATGCCTGCCTCTGCCGGCATGACAAAATCGCCGGTTTTATGTGGTTATGCAAAGATTCCCGATCATAAATAATAACAGCGGCATCTTTTTTTCGCAGACCATCAGTTTGCAGACTTCTCCTCATCATCATGTATAATAATTTTTGCCTGCTTATCCGGCAAAATCATTTTCCGGGGGAGGCTGATTCTTATGGTTGTGCCGGTTTTACCTTTTTGCGGATCGGCGTTTGATTCAATGGAAAAATCTCCCCGGTAGGATTTGACGAAGGCATAAGCCGACGGCAGGCCCAAACCTATTCCCTCGCCCGGCGGCTTTGTGGTAAAAAAAGGTTCCAGCAGGTGATTGCGGTCTTTTTCTGCAATTCCTCTCCCCGTATCGGTTAGAGCGATGCATACTTTCCCTTCGTCTTCTTTCACCTGAATAATCAACAAACCACCGTCCGGCATGGCCTCGAGAGAATTTTTCTCCAGTTCGGAAAGAATATCGATCATGTGTTCGGAATCAACCCACAGTGATTCATCTTGCAGTGATGATTCGACACTGATGTGCACATTGGCAGGACAACTGATCCTGTTCAAACTTTCTTCAATAATCCGCATAATATTTGTTTTTCTTAACTTCAATCTCGGCAAAGAAACATTGCCTCCTTATCCGTAAATTACATAACATGCCTTCCCTTAAATACAAAGTAATATGAGAAGGCCGCTTGCGAATATTTTCATTATTCCCGGAGATCATTCCTGATTGACAGCCGGCTGCTATCTGTGAAATACATATTCCCGCTTGGGGTTGCAGGGAGTTATGGCATGTCGTCAATAAGTCAATTCATTCATCGCATTAATAAAAACATCGGCCGGACAATGGCGGTGGATCATTACCATATCAGCCGGACACTCGCAGCTTTCGAAAAAAACAAAGCCGCCGTATCTTTTAAAAAACTGCTTCAGCTGCAAAAAAGAATAAATAATTCGGTGCAGCATTACGAACGTCGCGCGAAGAGCATTCCCCCTTTGCGGTTTCCGCCTGATTTACCTATCTGTACGAAAAAAAATGAAATAATTTCGGCGATTCAAAAAAAACAGACACTTATTATCACGGGGGAAACAGGCTCCGGAAAGACAACGCAGATTCCCAAAATGTGCCTTGCCGCAGGCCGCGGTTTGCGCGGCCTGATCGGTCTCACCCAGCCCAGAAGAATTGCGGCAACAAGCATCGCTTCCCGCATTGCTTTTGAAGTCGGCGAGCCCGGCGGTAAATCCGTTATTTATAAAATCCGTTTTGAAGAGAAGGCATCCGCCGAACCTCTTATCAAAGTCATGACGGACGGAATTCTCCTTGCGGAAACAGTGAGCGACCCGCTGCTTCTGGCTTATGATACGATCATTGTCGATGAAGCCCATGAACGAAGCCTGAACATTGATTTCATCCTTGGTTTTTTGCGGACTCTCACTACAAAAAGAAAAGATTTAAAGTTGATCATTACTTCGGCAACAATCGATACCGCCAAATTTTCGGCAGCGTTTGATCAGGCGCCGGTTATTGAAGTTTCCGGCCGTATGTATCCGGTGGAAGTCCGCTATCAGCCGGTTGATCCCGTCGCAGAAGAAAACGGTGAAGCCACTTATGTCGATTACGCCATATCCTGTGTGGAAACCTTGCAGAAGGAAAGACGCTACGATGACATTCTGATCTTCATGCCTACCGAACAGGATATCCGGGAAACTTGTGAGCGTTTATCCAAAAGATGCTCCGGTTTGGTACTTCCTTTATATGCCAGGCTTTCCGGCAGTCAGCAGCGGCTTGTTTTTGAACCGGCCGGCAAGCAGAAAATAATCGTCGCCACCAATATTGCGGAAACATCGCTGACGATCCCCGGCATCAAGTATGTTATTGATGCCGGCCTGGCAAGACAGCTGGAATATAATCCCCGCAGCCAGACCACAGGCCTCCCGGTAAAACCGGTCTCCCGCAGCAGCGCCGAACAGCGCAAGGGCCGCTGCGGAAGAGTGCAAAACGGCATCTGTATCCGCCTGTATTCCGCGGAAGATTATGCCGACCGGCCGCTTTATACCGCACCGGAAATAATGCGTTCCAACCTTGCCGGCGTCATCCTGAAAATGATTTCGCTTAATCTCGGCCCGGTTCATAATTTTCCTTTTATCGATTCGCCGCTGCCTAAAAGTATCCGGGACGGCCTGGATATTCTGCGCGATCTGGGAGCAATCGAAAAAAACACGGCTGATACCGAAGCAGACACTTATCAATTGACGGCTACCGGCAGATCCATGGCTCAGCTGCCGCTTGATCCTCGTATAGCCCGCATCTTGATTGAATCCCAAAAGGAAGGATGCGTCAATGAAGTAGCAGTCATCGCCGCAGCACTGAGCATTCAGGATCCCCGTGAACGTCCCTATGACAAAACCGAACAGGCCGCAAAGGCGCACGCCCTCTTCCAGCATCCGGAATCGGATTTTTTAACCTATCTCAGCATATGGAACCACTACCATGATATCTGGGAAAAATTACAAACGCAGAATAAACTGCGCAAATTCTGCCATGAACATTTTCTTTCCTATAAACGGATGACGGAATGGCGTGATATTTATCAGCAGATAATCAGTATTATTTCCGGTAATAAAACAGCGAAACGATCTCAGAAACATACCCCGTTGGAAATCGACCAGATAATTTACGATAAAATTCACAAGTGCATTCTGGTGGGCTATCTTTCTCAGATTGCTCAAAAGAAAGAAAAAAACTTCTATCTGGCGGCCAAGAGTCGGGAAGTAATGCTTTACCCGGGCTCCGGCCTCTTCAACCATGGCGGGCACTGGATAGTCGCTGCCGAAATTATGCAGACATCCCGCCTGTTCGCCCGAACCGCCGCCAATATCAAAAGCGAATGGCTGGAGGAACTGGGTGGGGACAACTGCCGTCATACTTACTCGGAAGCCCATTGGGAGAAAAACCGCGGACAGGTTGTCGCCTCCGAAAAGGTGATGCTTTTCGGCCTGACCATTATCGAGAAAAGAACGATCGCTTATGAAAAGATTGATCCGGAGGAAGCCAAATCCATTTTTATCCGCGAAGCGCTGGTTACAGGGGAAGTCAGCCGCAGGATTCCTTTTCTGGAACATAATTTATCCCTGTGGCAAAAAGCCCTCTCGGTTGAAGATAAACTGCGCAAGCGCGGGATTGTCGCCGATGAGGAAACAATCGCCCGCCTCTATGATCAGAGACTTCCTGCCATCTCAGATATCCGGTCACTTCTCAGGCTGATTAAAGATAGAGGAAGCGACGATTTTTTACGTTTCCGGGAAGAGGATTTTATCGTCAGGGAACCCGATGAAAATGAAATATCCCAGTACCCGGATAAAATAAAAATCGGCGAGGCGGCATTTCCCTGTCATTACCACTTTGCCCCCGGCAAAAATAACGACGGCGTGACCATGAAAATTCCTCTGGGGCTGGTTTCCAAGGCGGCCACGGAAAATGTGGAACGTTTTTTGCCCGGCTTGTTGAGGGAAAAGACTCTGCATTTGCTGAAATCTTTACCCAAAAATATCCGTCAGAAATTACCGGGAGTAAGCCAGATCGCGGATTCGTTTTTGGAGAGAAATGCTTATTCTGAAGAATCTCTGCCCCAGGCCTTAAGCCTGTTTATTCAGGATAAATATCAAGTTACTATTCAGCCCGCTCTTTGGGATCAGGAAAAATTGCCCCTGCATTTAAAAATCCTCTACAGCGTAATTGATGAAAAAGGCAAAGAAATTAAAGAGAGCCGGAACATCAATGAGCTAAAACAGGAACTCTCCGCTAAAATTAATCTCTCGGCCCTGGATAAAATACGGCCGCAATGGGAGAAGGACGGCATAACGCACTGGGATTTCGGAAACTTGCCTGAAAAGATACCGCTGACCGGTCGACACGGCCTTATCGGTTACGCCTATCCGGCCTTGCAGGAAACGGACAATTCGATCAATATACGGCTGTTTTCCGATCAGAAAGAAAGCGAAACCTGTCACCTCCGGGGTGTAGCGGCGCTTTACGATATTTATTTTGCCGATAAACTAAAGCAGCTGAAAAAAAATATCAGCCTTACGGGTTCATTAAAAACGGCGGCGGCAAAAATCGGCAATCCCAAGCTGCTGGAACAATCGATTTTAAAAAAAGTCAAAAAAGACTTATTTTACTTGCCCTGGAGAAATCAGAGTGAATTCCTTGATCATGCTTCCGTTGTCGGCAATAAAATTCTTAAACACGCTCAAGAGGTTCTTTCTTCCATCGAGCCGGTATTACAGGCCATGGAAAACACACATTCCCTTTTGCAAAAGCTGAATCTGAAAAATACCGGCAATAAGCCTCTTTCGGCTTTTCTTGCGGATACGCAAACCGATCTTCAAAAGCTTGTCCCGATTGATTTTCCCGAGCTTTATTCGCAAGAACGTTTACAGGAGCTGCCCCGCTATCTGAAGGCTTTGTCCCTGCGGGCGGAACGCGGCAGTTTGAACCTGGCTGCCGCCCGGAAAAAAATTGAGAGCGTTGATTTTTATTCCCAGCAGCTTCAGGAAATTATTGTTTCAACAAAAAAAGGCGTCATTCCCGCGCAAATACTGAGTAACGATGATAGTCTGTCATTGCGAGGCGGCGAAGGCCGCTGTGGCAATCTCGTTTTATTCAGCGAATTAAGAGATTGCTTCGCTCATTGCATTCACTCGCAAAGACAGAGTAAAATAGAAGAACTATTCTGGATGATTGAAGAATACAAGGTATCGCTGTTTGCCCAGGAACTCAAAACCCCCTACCCCGTCTCCCCCAAAAAGCTCGATCAGTTAATTCAGGAAATTGAAAATACACTATAGGTAATCATTATCCCTCAATCCCGCCCGGAATTTATTTGGATAACCGGTTACAGCGGGGACGATACGCCGCCGCTGTAACCGTTAGATGACCGATCTTTTACGACTACGGCCGAAACCATTGAAAGACGGTTATGTTGAAATTACGCCAGGTCAAAACGGTCAAGGTTCATGACCTTGTTCCACGCTGCAACAAAATCCTGCAAGAATTTTTCCTGAGAGTCCTTGCATCCGTAAACTTCCGCCAGAGCCCGAAGCTGGGAGTTCGAACCGAAGATGAGATCGACTCGTGTGCCGGTCCACCTGAGTTCACCCGTCTTGCGATCGCGACCTTCAAACACCTCCGCGTCTTGTGATACAGCCTTCCACTCAGTGCCCATATCAAGCAGGTTCACGAAGAAGTCGTTGGTCAGCGTCTCCGGTCGCTTGGTGAAAACACCGTGCGGAGAGCCTCCGAAGTTTGCGCCCAGCATGCGCATGCCTCCGACAAGCACCGTCATCTCGGGTGCGGTCAGGGTCAGCAATTGCGCCTTATCCACCAGCAATTCCTCGGCCGATACGGCGTATTTTGTCTTCTGATAGTTGCGAAACCCGTCCGCTTTCGGCTCGAGAACGGAAAAAGATGCCGCATCGGTTTGCTCCGGCGATGCGTCCATGCGTCCCGGCGTGAATGGTACCGTTATTGTTTGACCGGCATTTTTTGCTGCCTGCTCGACTCCTGTGCAACCGGCAAGAACGATGAGGTCTGCAAGAGAAACTTTCTTTCCGTCTTGCCGGGAGCTGTTGAACGCACTCCGGATACCATCCAGCATCTTGAGCACTTTCGCGAGCCGTGCAGGCTCGTTGACTTCCCAATCCTTCTGCGGGGCCAGACGAATGCGGGCACCGTTGGCACCGCCGCGTTTATCGGAGCCGCGGAAAGTGGCAGCCGAAGCCCAGGCAGTCGAAACCATCTCCGGCACCGACAGACCGGAAGCCAGAATCATTGCCTTGAGGAAGGCGATGTCCTGAGCATCAATCAGTTTGTGATCGACAGCCGGAATACAGTCTTGCCAGATGAGCTCCTCGGCCGGGACCTCCGGGCCGAGATAGCGCGAGCGCGGGCCCATGTCGCGGTGGGTCAGTTTGAACCAGGCCCGGGCAAAGGCATCGGCAAATTCCCTGGGATTTGCCAGGTAACGCCGCGCGATGGGCTCGTAGATCGGGTCGAATCGGAGCGAGAGGTCGGCCGTGGTCATCATCGGCCGGTTCTTTTTTGATGGATCATGGGCATCCACAATCATGTCGCTTTCGGCAACGTCCCTGGCCAGCCATTGATTGGCACCGGCCGGGCTCTTGACCAGCTCCCACTCGTATTTGAACAAGATCCTCAAATAGCCCGAGTCCCATTTGGTCGGGTTCGGCTTCCAGGCGCCCTCAAGACCGCTGCTGATTGTATCGCCGCCCTTGCCGCTGCCGAAGCTGCTTTTCCAGCCGAGGCCCTGCGCTTCAAGGCCGGCCGCTTCGGGCTCAGGCCCTACATGGGTTGCGGGACCGGCACCATGGCATTTGCCGAAGGTGTGACCTCCGGCGACGAGAGCGACGGTCTCTTCGTCGTTCATGGCCATGCGGGCAAAAGTCTCGCGAACATCGCGGCCGGAAGCGACCGGATCCGGGTTGCCGTTCGGGCCCTCGGGGTTAACGTAAATCAGGCCCATCTGCACAGCGGCAAGCGGGTTTTCGAGATCACGCTTCCCCGAGTAACGATTGTCGCCAAGCCATTTGTCCTCAGATCCCCAGTAAATATCTTCTTCGGGCTCCCAGACGTCCACGCGCCCGCCGGCAAAGCCGCAGGTTTTGAAACCCATCGATTCCAGGGCGCAGTTACCGGCAAGGATCATGAGATCGGCCCAGGAGATTTTCCGGCCGTATTTCTGCTTGATCGGCCAGAGCAGACGGCGCGCCTTGTCGAGGTTTACGTTGTCGGGCCAACTGTTGAGCGGTGCCAGACGCTGAGAGCCTGATCCTGCGCCCCCGCGGCCGTCGCCCATGCGGTAGGTTCCGGCGCTGTGCCACGCCATCCGTATGAAGAGACCACCATAGTGACCCCAATCGGCCGGCCACCACTCTTGTGAGTCGGTCATGAGAGCATAGAGATCCTTCTTCAAAGCCGCCAGATCAAGTTTCCTGAATTCTGCGGCATAGTTGAACGCCTCGCCCAGCGGATTGCTCTTCTTATCGTGCTGATGGAGAATCCTGAGGTTCAACGAGTTCGGCCACCAATCCCGGTTCGACGTACCGCCGCCGGAAATGGGTTTCCCCATCCTGCCCGTTACCGGACATCTGCTTTCTTCAGTCATAATGTTTCCTCCTTTCTTTAACTATTCTGGAATGATTCTGGATTAAAATAAATAAAAGTTACCCGTCTTGCTTCTTTCACCGTAATTTAATACCCCGCTTGGCCGCAGGATAAGAAGATTAGTCAGGCCTCTTCAGGCAGTCGCGGCAGTACCCGTGAAATTCCATCCGGGTATCGGTAACGACAAAACCCGATTTTCGGGCAATGTCCATTGGTTCCAGTGTCTCAGGGATGGAGTAGTCGATAATCTTTCCGCACCGTTTGCAGATGAGATTAATATGGTCGGACAGATCGCCGTCGTAACGGTTTTCCATCCGGTCGAATTCCAGTTGTTTGATCAGGCCGTTTTCGGAAAATTCCTTCAAAGTCGCGTAAACAGTCGAAAGACTGATTCGCTTTGCTTTTTTACGCGCCTCGTTGAAGATCATCGTTGCGCCGGGATGCGCGTGTCGATTCTCCACCAGCGCATCAATAATCGCCAGACGCTGCGGTGTGATCTTGAGGCCTTTTTCCTTCAATTGACCGATCAGGTCTTCTTTATTGATCATTTTCATTTCGGAATCATTCCAGTTTGCGATTTTAGTAACTCTATCCGCTCCGGTTGTCAAGTTATATTTGTACTGTGACTTACAATTAGTCCACCTCCGTTACTTCGTTTCATCCGGCATCCGCCCGACTAAAGCCTCCGCGAGGATACTCTGTCGCAATGTCATTCTGGAGGCTTTAGCCGAAGAATCTCTTTGTTCCATTGTTTTGTTTTTATTAGATTCTTCATCCCGCCTTCGGCGGAATTCAGAATGACAAACATGTACATTTAACCATTGCGACACAGTCTCGAAAGCATGAATCTATTCGTTCTTTATTGAAGTCTTCAGACTTCTGTCTTTAACCTGAACTTTTTCTTGCATTGTTTTTACGAAGATGTACTATTCGTGCGGCTCATAAAAAGGAACTTGCTTTCATGCTTCAACATTCCATTAACCAATCAATAGATGCCGATGCAACCCGCCGGACAGTCCGCACGTTTATCGCTGTGGTTCTGGCACATATCATGGTCGATTTCATGGGTATGAGCATTTGGCCCGTTTACAAGACACTTGCCGGCTTGGATGTAGCCAAAGCCGGATGGATCGCCACCATCATCGCCATGGGCGGAACAGCGCTTCAGCCGGTATTCGGTTCGATAGCCGACCGTTTCGGACCGCGGCGTATAATTCTTTTGGGTTCTGTGCTTACTTCATTTGCCCTGCTGTTAGGCCCGCTCGCCGATTACCGCGCAATGCTCGACAACGCACTGCCGACTGTTTTCGGGTTGAGCGGATTTTACCTTGTTATTTTTATTATCCTGGCCGCGGGAAGACTCGGCCAGGATATGTTTCACCCTGCAGGAGCCGGGCTTGCGGGAAACTTTTCTGCAAATCGCGGATCAACATTCCTTGCCATATTCATTGCCTGCGGCAGTATCGGCTTTGGTCTCAGCCAGATAGGCTTCCGCACTGCCTACACCAGTCTCGGTCATCATACCGAAATTCTGTTGATACCTGTGGCCATCCTCTGGGTGTTTATCTGGAAGTGGTGCCGGCCGGTGGAAGCACTGCATTCTCAAAAACTTTCCTTTATCGCATCATTTAAAGCGCTTCGTCCGGTGGCCGGGTCAATCCTTACGTTGTTCCTGATCCTCGGGCTCTCAGCCGGAGTAAACAGCGGACTTTTTTTCCTTATGCCGGAATTCGCCCAGGAGAAGGGTTACCCTGCCTGGATCGGACAGGGCGGAGCTTTCGGCCTGATCATCTTCGGGGCGATGATTTTCATGGTACCGATGGGACATCTGGCCGACCGCATCGGAAGGCGCCGGACTCTGATTGCGATGATGATCTTATCGGCTTTGAGCTACCACACCCTTATCCGCCTCACGCTTCCGGTGCCTGCGTTTATCTCCCTTTGTATCGTATCCGGGGCGTTTCTGGGAACCGTAAACCCGCTTGGTGTAGCATTCGGCCAGCGGATTTCCCCGAGGGAAAATGTAAGCATCGTATCGGCAATCCTGATGGGCTGGGCCTGGTGCCTGGGCGGCACAGTTCCCAGCATTGTGGGTGAGCTCTATGTGCGCCTCGGTCACAACGCTTCCAAGACTCTTATCTACCTCGGATTTGCCAATGTCGTGATGGTACTTCTGGGCTTTCTGCTGCCCAAAGTTACCGACAAGGCAACTTAGCCGCCATAATCATCAAATCTTTCCGCCGTCATTCCGGCTTGTGCCCTTTAGGGTATGAAAACCGGAATCCAGTATGTAAATTTTACCCCCTGTAATTCCCGCGAAAGAGGCTGTGTCATAATTATTGTTTTGTCATTCCGTGCAAGCATAGCGCGACACGGAATCCAGGCGTCGTCCCGGCGAATCCGAAATACTCCGGGGTAAACAGCCGGGAACCAGGCAATAATTGATATACTGAATACCGGCTTGCGAGCGCGTGTAGCGACCGAAGCATTTTTTTAACCGGTAACCCCATGTTTTTTCTTGCATTGTTTTCAGAAAGTAGTAATATCCGTGACGCTTCAATTTGAATAACAGGGCGCTGTCTTCGTTTCCCGTTGCATTTTGCCAGTCATAGTATCCTCAAAATTAAACATGGGGGGGGATTAATGACACATCTCAAACAAGCATCATTAAAAAATATTAGAATGACACAGCAATTTGAAAAAGGAGCTTAATCTTTAAATAATAGGTCGCTGTTATTCCCTTATTAATTAATATACTCCGTAGTAATAAATTGAGATCTTTAATAGACTGGATTTGTAGAATGAGATTTGTATCTGCCGGACCATCAATTCCCGATGACCTTCTTGTTGCACGAGATGAGGGGAGAGTCGTCTTTATTTGCGGGGCCGGTGTATCTCAGGCACGAGCCCATCTGCCCGATTTCCACCAATTAACACGTCATGTCATCAAGAAATTAGGGGTTACACCTCAAGATCCTGCCAGAAAGCTTCTTGATGTATCGGAAGAACTGGACAAACACACCGGAGTAGCCGGCATCATATCTGCCGACAGAGTCTTTGGTCTCCTTGAACGAGACTTTTCCGTCCGCAATATCGAACAGGCTGTTGCCTCCGCACTTAAGCCACCAGCGAAAGTCAATCTTTCTGCACATAGAATTATGCTGGATTTGTCAAAACTGCCAGACGGACGAACCCGACTAATTACGACAAACTTTGATCTCCTTTTCGAAGCCTGTAATTCAGCTTTGCCATGTTGCCGCCCTCCTCGTTTACCGGACCCCATGCGTGATGAAGAATTTGAGGGGATCATTCATCTGCATGGCCGTGTAGACAGAAAATATCAAAATGCTGAAGGGGATGGCTTTGTCCTCTCCAGTGCAGGTTTCGGACGTGCATACCTGGCGGAAGGCTGGGCAACGTCTTTCATCAGATCAATCATAGATCAGTATACCGTCGTCTTCGTGGGATATGCTGCTGATGATCCGCCTGTTCATTACCTGCTGGAAGCCTTAAACAGCTATAAGAAATCTTTGAGAGGGGTGTATGCCTTTCAGGCTGGTAATGCTGGCGATGCAGAAGCCAAATGGCGGCATAAAGGTGCAATTCCTATTGCTTATGACGAATCGGCCAACCATAAGGTATTATGGGATACCTTAGAAGCTTGGGCGGAGAGAGCTAAAAACCCGAATGCTTGGTTCGAAAAAATCATTGCCATATCGCAGAGAGGTCCTGAATCACTGACCCCGCATGAAAGAGGTCAGGTCGCTCATATTGTTTCCACACATGAAGGTGCGAGAAGGTTCGCCAACGCAGAGGTTCCCCCTTCTGCCGAATGGCTATGCGTTTTTGATCCGGTCATCCGTTATATGACTCCAGGCAATATCAATATTTATTCCGAGGATAAGCAGCCATTTGATCCATTTTATGACGCATATGGATTGGATAGTGATACACCGCCGACGAGACTTGATCCGCAGGACCACTTTGTGAAAAGGGATTTACCCTTCGGGGAATGGGATGCTTTTGCACTCAATGCGTCAGATATCAAGAACCTACAAGATGATCGTTATGCAGCACTGCGGGGACACTGGGCGATTAATGTGCCCCGCTTATCTCCACGCTTGGAATTCTTGTGTGTTTGGGTCAGCAAAGTCTGTCATCAACCAGCTGCTGCCTGGTGGGCTGCCGGGCAAAAAGGCGTACACCATTCGCTTCAAGATCTGATCCATTCCCAGTTAGTGAAATTTGATAAAGATACCTGCCTTTCCGAAGTTTATAAGGCGTGGCAAATTATTCTCGCTGTATGGAAAGACCGTCAGCGGGATGCTGACCTAGATTGGCATAGTTTAAAAACATCTGTAGATCGGAATGGCTGGACAATTGACTCAATCAAGGAGTTTGCTGCCATCAGAAGGCCCTATCTCAGCATTGATGATAGACCTCGCTGGAGCGGCCCCAAACCACCCATTGCGAAACAAGAGATTCAGTACAACGAAATGGTCAGTGTTGATGTAAAATACCCCACGCCTTATGGTGATGCAGCAATTCCTGATGACTTTCTATTGTCAGCTGTCCGAGAATTCAGAAACAACTTAGAACATGCTGTCTATCTGGAAAAGGCAATAGGTGGATATGGATTGCATCAATATTCACCTATTGAGTCGGACACAAGTGTCAAGGGCAATTCATATGAAAGAACCCACGGCTTATCGTGCATTCTTCTCTATTACGTCAACCTTTTCAAAAGACTCATTGCAAAAGACCCGCAAGTTGCGAAGCGGGAATACTTGGCCTGGCGAAATGATGAAGCGGTTTTCGATCTTTTAAGGATCTGGATCGTAGGCGACTCGCGCGCCTTCAGCGGAAAAGAAGCAGGCGAATTGCTCTTACAGCTCGATATGCGGTCGTTTTGGCAACGTCGCCATCAGCGGGACTTGCTTCTCGTATTAGAAAAGCGATGGGACGACTTTCCAAAAGCAACAAGAGTTAGTCTCGAACGTCGGCTGTTGCAGGGACCACTACCTTGGGAATCGGAAGAGAAAAGACAGTATATTGATAGACAGGCTTGGACAGTATTAAATTTCGCTCATTGGCTATCAGAACATGGATGCAAGTTCAGTTTTAATCTACAGAAGAAAAGCGAAAAACTCCGCAAGCTAGCACCTGAGTGGAAGCCGGAATATGCTGCAAAGGCCGCACAATCCCTGGAAGGACTAGGAGGATCTATAGAAAGGAAAACAGAATATTCTCTTCTTCTTGCCGAGCCGCCGGAAATGATTCTTCAAAAAGCAAAAGATCTCAGTAGCAGGGATTTCGACAGATTAACGGAGAATGATCCCTTCGCGGGCCTATCGGTTGAAAAGGCAGACCTTGCCCTTGCTGCGCTTGTTAGCAACGCAGCCCGCAATGACTATCCCGAATGGGCATGGCGAACCTTCCTATACGCAGATGCACGCAAGAATGATCCTGCAGACTTTTCGGCACAGATAGGAAACCATATATTGGAAATGTCAGATGATGTTATCTGCAGCATCATTTCACCTATTTCCGAATGGTTCTTAAATGCCAGCAAGGGTCTTTTGGCCACGCAGCAGGAGCGATTTTGGCAGATTTGGGAACGACTGATTACAATCTTAAAATCTAAGCCACAAAGTGCCCCCTCAAGCATCTTAAGACAGAAAAATGAACCTGATTATGCCATGGAAGGCTTGAATGCACCGGTCGGTAAACTTGCACAAGCATTGATGAATGATCCGGCGATTAGCAGTTTAGGCAAGAAGAAAAGCCTACCATCCGTTTGGAAGAAACGCGCTGAAGAATTGCTTCATTTGAAGGGAAACTTGCGCCAGCATGCCCTTGTTATTTTTATTCACAATTTACAATGGTTCTATGTGAGGGATAATCGCTGGACGCAGGCGCACTTGATTTCGATCCTGGCTACCGATAATGAAGATCAAAAGGCATTCTGGTCCGGGTTCTTTTGGAATCCCAAAGTCCATACTAAACTCTTTGAAGTACTGAAACCTTACCTAGTAGGTCTTGTCCACGACAAAACAATAGAAAAACAGGGCCATCAAAATACCCTGTCGGCAATTCTTCTGGCATATTGGTGGCAAGTACATCCCAAAACAAGCAACCGATTTATCAGCAATGAGGAGATGCGAGATATTCTTCTACAGGCTGACGATAATTTTCGAGTTCAGACTTTATGGCATGCCAAAAGCTTTCTTACAAAGAAAAAAGCAGACAAAAAAAACTTACAAACATTCTTTATAGAAGTATGGCCGCGTCACAAAAAGGCAAAAAGCCCCAAAATATCCACAGCCTTGTGTGAACTGGCATTTACAGATACCGAAACCTTCGAAAGCCTCGCCGGTATCATTTTACCTTTGGTAACTAAAGTTGATAGACATGGCTTTTTCATTTACAAGCTCGAAGATTCTAAAATAATTGATTTGTTCCCCGAAAAAGTACTTGCGCTTCTATGTATGGTTCTGCCTGATAACACATCTGAATGGCCTTATGGGATAGGGAATGCGCTTAAACGAATCGGTGAAGTAAAGCCAGCCCTTTTGAAAGACAGAAGATTTCTTGAATTAAGGAAACGATTGGATTAATCAGGGACAGCGCACTCTTTCTCCGAACTTTTAACGACCTTGTTAAAAAGCTCCAGAGGCAAGGCTTGCAAGGACTTCAGAATGAGGCGTATTTTTGACATACGCCGCAGTGACGAATGTGTAACATCACTCTCATTACTCATCTCTCACCTTTCTATGGCTTTGAAAAAGTCCCGGAGACAAGGCGCGCAAACCACGAGAAGCGAGACGTACTTTTAGCGTACGTCGCAGCGCCGAGGGGTGAAGCGCAACGCCGTATACGGGCGTTTTACGAAGCCATACCTAGTAGTCTTCCAGATACCTCTCTATATACTCCCTCACTCTTTCCTTCGGTTGAAAGATTCCGAAGTGCCCTTCGCAGAGAATATCAGCATTGAGATTAAGAAGCAGCTGCATTGATTTTTTCCAGTCTTCAATATTGGAATCAAAAGCTTTATTGAACGGCCCGTGAATATCCTGGCCGAACAATACTCTTTTGCCGTCGCGATCGAGGTATAGGGAGATTGAACCGGGCGTATGCCCGGGAGTATGCAGGCAATGCAGTTCTTCGTCGCCGAATTTCAATACTTCATGCTTGCCCTGGAGTTTCCGGTCAATTTTCGTCGGCGGGAAAGTGGTATCGTACCAGTTGGCCGCGGTTTTAATGGAATCACCCGTTTCCACAGGAGAAGCATCTAGTTCATGGATTATAATTTCCGTATTGTAATATTTCTGAAAAAACGGCGCCGCACCGATATGGTCTATATGGCAGTGAGTAAGAATCAGTTGGGAAATGCCGGAAAATTCCAGACCCAGCATTTCAATGTTGCGGACAATCTGCGTGGCGCTTTTGCCCGCTCCGGAATCAATCAACACCAGGTCGCCAGCGAAATCAATCAGGTAGGCAGCAGCATCTTCGGTATTTGTAGCATTCATTCCGCCCACCAGGTATACGCCGCGGATTATTTCTTCACTTCCGTTTTTCATAATTTACATCCGTCACAGATGCTTTCCAATCTCTTTATAATTTCGCCGTCGTTCAGCGCAGCGGAAAAATCATTGAGCCATTTCCGTATATAAACAATGTCGATATTTTTCATTCTTTGCATTATACCGTTCACATCTTCCATATCCCGCGGCCTTCCGGCAATAATTTTGTGAATTATTAAATCTTCCGGTGCGGCAAAGGATATATTCTGATCAAGCATGCGAACTGTTTTCGCTTTCTCTATGGCCTGCTTTTCATATGGTGAAAATGAAAAAATAAAATCGATTCTGATACCTGTTTCTTCATCGGCAACGGGCAAAACCATTGTTTCCCGAGTAAACTTTTCCACATTTTCCGGCAGTATTTTCAGTCCAAGATCACCGGCAAGGGAGATAATTTCCGCAAGCCTATCGATATCCACGCCTAGTGTTATATCAATGTCGCGTGTCAGCCGCGGTTCGCCGTAGAGCAAAACCGCCTGCCCGCCTATAAGCATGTATGATATATTGCGTTCCCGCAGCGCAGAACTTATGGAACAGATTATTTTTTCAAACATGTGTTCAGTATTTTCGCCAATTTTATTTTTGTTTCTATCCCCGCCATTGGATCTTTAAAAGGTACCACCCCCAGATTAAGCGCCTCTTGCCACATGGCGGAAAAGATATGGAACGATTTTTCAGCCGGAATCGGCCCTTCCCGGCGAGCCAGGAAATTTTCGTATTCTTTTAAAGTCTTGCCGTTCTTTATCATTCCATTTACTTCTTAGCGGAAATTATTTTTGTCAAAATGTATAGAGGCATATTTTATGGTAACGTTTTGATTGTTACATTCCCTTCAAAAAACGATTCCGTGGGTTTGCCGGCGCCCGATTTTTCTTTCAGTTGAATGCCGCGTGTTTGCATCCCGACATTTTCCGCATCGGTTTTCACTTCGTAGACGGAGCCCGCCGCCTGCAAGTTAATCTTGCCCAGTTCCGTGGAGCTCGCATAAACTAGAATCTTTTCTTCGCCAAAAGGCGGATTAACTTCGAGCTCAAACCGGTCATTACCGGAGGGAATTTCATAGACCACGCCGCCGTTAAAATAATTATCGCTGCGTGACGGATTGGGCAATAACTGAATCGATTCGCCTTTGACGTTTACATACAGCACCCGGGCATAAAAGGGCTTATTGCCTTTGAGAAATATTTTAATCTGTTCTTTATTTTTATATTGTTTCTTGTCGGTCCAGACTCTAACATTGAGCGGCAGGGACGGATCGTCCGCCGTTGCCTGATTAGCCGCAAGGCTTGTCATCGCCTTTTCATCGGGGATTATTTCCGCTTTAATTTTCACTTTATAGCAATCCCCGGAACGTTCATCTTTATACCAGCTTCTTTCCTTGACTTCGATTACCTGAACCTTCGCATTGGAATATGCTTCCACAACATCCTTTTCCAACTGGTAGTCTTTCATTTTAGTCTCACTTTTAACATAAGAGACTGCATTTTCCACTGCCACACGCTTGGCTTCCGTCATGGCCGCGGCTTCCGTCTGCTTTCTGGATTTATCATCGCCTAAGCAGGAATAACCTTCTGCTTCCGTTATTGCCGACTGGGCGGCGTAAAGATTGCCCGAAAAAACACAAAGACAGCAAATTACCATGAAGATTATCCCGGATATTTGCAGAACCCTTTTATTCGCCATTCCGGGATTAACCAGTGTTCCAGGAAGTTTATGAAAATACCGGATTCCGGTCTTCGCCGGAAGAACAGAATTGTTTTGTTCATATCGCCTTGCAAATATTTCTATCCCGAACATGAAGAGCCTCCTTCATTAAAAGTTCCGATGAATTTATTTATATCATTTATATGATTATTTTTCAGATAACTGCACATCCCTTCCAGTATGTCCGTGGTGGCGTGAGGATTGACGAAATTGGCCGTCCCCACCTGTACGGCTTTAGCCCCCAGCACCAGAAATTCCAGAGCATCGCCTGCCGTCATAATTCCGCCGATACCGATAACGGGAATGGACACACGCTTTACCACCTGCCAGACCATGCGCAGGGCAACCGGTTTTATGGCCGGTCCGGAAAGCCCGCCGGTGATATTTTTCAAATGTGGTGCCCGATTTTTCAAATCAACAGACAGACCGGTTAAGGTATTGATCAAAGATACGGCATCCGCCCCTGCTCTTTCCACCGCCTCAGCCACCGCCGCAATATCCGCGACATTGGGCGTTAGTTTGATGATAACCGGCAAATCAGTTTCTTCCTTGACCTTGCGCGTTACCAGGGCGGCAATTTTCGGATCGGTCCCGAAACTCAATCCGCCTTTTTTGACGTTGGGACAGGAAACATTGACTTCGAGAGCGTGCAGACCTTTTACGGAGTTTAATTTTCTGGCTACCTGTTGATATTCCGCGTAGGATTCGCCGTAGATATTGGCGATCACCGCCACATCATATTTCCTTAAATAAGGCATTTTTCCTTTGATAAAGGCATCGACACCGATATTCTGCAAGCCGATGGAGTTCAGCATCCCGCCCGTTGTTTCCATAATCCGCGGTGGAGGATTACCGGTCCTGGGCTTTGCCGACAAACCCTTTACGACTATTGCGCCCAATTTGTTCAGATCAACATAATCGGCATACTCTTCGCCATAGCCGAACGTGCCCGATGCCGTCATTACCGGATTCTTCAGTTTTAGTCTGCCTATTTGCACTGCCATCTGCGGAGCTGTTTTTGTTTTCATGTCTTTTGTCACTCCCAGACAACTTCCGCCAGGTTAAAAACCGGCCCGTCGGCACATACCCGCCTGTAGGCTATATTACCTTCACCATCTTTTATCGCTACGGCACACCCCATGCAAGCCCCCGTTCCGCAGGCCATTTTCTCTTCGAGCGATACCTGACAACAGAACTGCGCCGGTTTTAAGATTCCGGCCAGCGCCTTCATCATGCCCCGGGGACCACAGGCATAAATTGCGGTATTTACCGGATCATATTTTTTAATATCTTTCTGAAACATTGTTGTAACCAGCGACTTCCGGCCGAGTGAGCCATCATCAGTGCAGATGTTTATGTTGTAACAAAGCTCGCTCAACTTATCGAGGCCGACAACTGCCGAAGAAGTCTGAGCACCAAGATAAAAAGTCATTTGCCCGGAGGGAAAGCAAAGGGTTTTGCATAGATGTTCGGCAAGCAGCGATAACGGCGCCACACCAATTCCGCCGGCAATAAAAACCACATTTTCTTTTTCCGGGACTATTGTATAACTCAAGCCCAGCGGCCCGTGAATTTCCAGCTGCGATCCGGAAATCAAACCAGCGAGTATTTGCGTTCCCCTGCCGGCAACCCGATAGAGCAGTTCAATTTCAACGGAGGATTTGCGCAGACGATAAGAATATACGCTAACCGGCCTGCCTAAAAACGGTTCAGCAAGTCCGGCAATTCTCACCATGACAAACTGTCCCGGCAGCGGCTGGCCAAAAGCGGCAGGCAGTGAAACTTTCATCAGGAAATAATCCAGTTGAATTTCTTCGTTTTTTAAGATTTCACCGATGTAAATATCCTTCGCCATTATAATCCACAGGTGTTTAGGCTGTTAGACTGAAGACTGTCAGTTAATAGTAAGGGCTCTCTTGGCGCCTTCATCTTAATCTTCAGACTTCAACCTTATAGCCTTCAGTCTATTTCACATCCGCCCACATTATCAGCGCATCCTCATGCGTATCGGTATAATAAAGCGGCCTTTTTCCTTTTACTACAAAACCGCATTTCCGGTAAAGCTTTATTGCTTCGGCATTTGATTCGCGAACTTCCAGCGTTTGAGTTTTCAAACCTACTTTTTTCGCTATATCCTTCATAACATCCATGAAATGACGGGCCAAACCCTGCTTACGGAATTCTTTTTTTACCGCCAGATTATGCAAATGAGCTTCATCGGCAACGATCCAGAAGATTATATAACCTGCTACTAAACTTTTTTCTCCGGAATATAGCCGGGCCACCAGACACTGCGAATGTTTGACTTTAAGCTCATCCCTAAACATCCCTAGCGTCCACGGCGAAACAAACGATTCCTTCTCAATAGCCAGAATTTCCGGCAAATCCTTTTCGCCCATCAGGTCAACGGCGACTTGAACGGTATTGGTTTCAGAACACATGGAAAAACTCCAGCACGACGGCAGTAATTAACAGTATAACACAAAAAACAGGAACAGCGCCGCGCAGTTTAATTGAATTTACCGCTACGGCAATGCCCAGTATCGGTAAAAAGTAATAAAGAAGAGAAAGGGTGTTTACTACCGGTGACGGAAGTACGGGGTAAATCCGGATAATAATTTTCAGCAGAACGTTTTGTACCAACATCAGATATAAGGCCATCAAAGAAAACACTTTGATTAAACCCAGATAATTTTTTCGTTCAATACCTTTTATGTTTGTTTTTTCCGCATCCAGCAGAGCTTTATCGGAAAGAACATCGTTGGATTTTATTATGATAATGTCGATTTCTCCGGCAACTACTCCAAAGGGCAAGGCAATTATTACGGCAAGAGCAATCAATTGGGGAGACGTTCCTCCTCCCAGATTTTGCCCGGTCAGGACGGCAAACGATGTTGCCAGTACTGCGGCAACGGTATCATTGGGAGGTATGTAGGTGCCGACGGGAATACGATCGATCCAGAAAAGCTCCACCACAGCTCCGATAATCAGGCCGGCATAAGGATCATTAAGCAGTAATCCAATGAAGGGAGCAACAACAATCGGCCGGGAGATCATGATCTGAAGAAATATACGATCAAGGCAAAAAAGGCCGCCGCAAAAAGATAATAAAATAATTTCCGTAAGCAATTAAATACCAACTTTTTTATGGCGTTATCGGACAGTTATCCTTAATGATGTCTTTAATATTTACAGCCCGTTCCCGGGGAATACGCTTTATTTCAACAGTGACGCCGTCGTTTTTCAACAAATCAAGAATATCGTTTATCTCGCCTTCGCATAAAAAAACCGAAGGTGCATGACAAATTTTGTATTTTTCATTATAGATATTGCCGATATTGAGTTTCTCAAAATGAAACCCGAGATGATAAGCACGGCTTGCATCAATCACCGAGTCGAATAAGACAATTGTTTTTTTCCCTCCGTTACGGGCAAAATCATAGGTTTTAACAAATTCGTCGACCGTACAGATTATTACTTCGATTTCACTTGGTACGGCCATGCGAATTACGGTCTCACGATAGAAATCAGTGGCGGCGTTGTCATTGACAACCATAATGCATTTGGCTTTGATGAACGGCACCCATGCTTCCAGAATCTGGCCATGAACAAGACGGTTGTCGACTCGTACCAGAGCTATGTCATAGGTATCCGTCAATTCTTCACCCGTCTGCTTTTTTGTTTAATATTTCACTCGCCAGAGCAATATTTTTTTTACCGTATTCCTTAATCATGACGGCATAATCGGTCAGCGACATATCCTTTTTCAGATCGGATAATTTCAACATCATCGGCAAATTGACACCGGTTATCACTTCTACTTTTCCTTCCTTCATGAAAGACAATGAAATATTAGACGGCGTTCCTCCGAAAAGATCGGTAAGAATCAAAACTCCTCTTCCCTTATCCAGTTTTTTTATGGCACTGGCGATTTCTTTTTTCAAATCTTCAACACTTTTAGTTTGATCAATGGAAATATGCAACATTCCATTGAGCGGCCCCTTGATCAATTCCGCCGCCCTGATGAGTTCATTACCCAAATCACCATGCGTAGTTATAAGTACACCAATCATTATCTTTCCCCCTTTGAAGCATCGTTAATAATAGTATCTAACGCCCGTTTAAGGTTAATTTTACGCAGGTACGCTAATGGATTGCCGGGTAATTGTCAAGACTAATAAAGCTGATCAGCAGAACAACAAATTAAAATTGTATTGGTTGTACATTGTTGTTATTATTAATATTTATTCCACATCTGCCCGTCTGCAATTTCACCGGGCGGCAAACAAGCCTGATTAATTCAAAATCTTCCGTCAAACAGCTTTCGCCGATATCTTTTTGCCTGAAGCATACCCTTAAGCATCGATCGATAAAATATAGTATTCAACCCTTCTCATTGGATAGAGCGACTCCATGATTCTGGTATAACGTTTAAGCTGCTCATCATACTTTTGCTTGAGTCCGCGCATTGAGCCAGATTTATAATCAATGATTGTAACGGTATCATCGGATACTATCATCCTATCCACTATACCAAAATTATTTTTATCCGATATCTGTTGTTCGACGTAGAGTTTGCCCGGTCTAAACATTATGGCGGAGACATCACTTCGCTCGATAAAACGAAGCACCGATTTATATTCGTCATCATTCAACTCTCCGGCGGACGGCAATCGCCTCCGATCAACAACTTTCGCCAGCCAGCGATGAAGTCTTTCACCCCGCATAATACCTGCCTTGATATAGGCGGATAAAAGCGTTGGATCAATTTCGCCATACTTATCAGGCTCATTTTTGTATTTTTCGGGCACATTAAATGTTGTGATGAATTCCACCTCTTTTGCCGGACCGGATAAAGAGCAAATATCCTTTTTATTACCATCAGGAGCAAACCGGGCAAAAGTGTCCAGCACTGCCTGATGAACAACCTTGTAGTTCCCCTCTTTTTTCGTCGGCAAAAAAACGTTCAGTGTTTGTATCGCCCTTGTCGTGGCAACATAGAAAACATTTGCCTTCTCACACCGCAGCCGCGCAGCATTTTCTTCATGATTTTGAACGATTTCTCCTGCAACGGCCGATTCGCTGCCATTTAAGAATTCAAACTCTTTACCTGTCAGTTGCACGTGACATTTCTCGGAAGGCAGATAGAAGTACGACTCTTTTTCATCTTCATTCCAGAAAATAAAAACATGCTTGAACTGAAGCCCTTTTGTCCCATGGATGGTATCAACTTTAATATTGTCCCTGTTTTCGGCTTCGGGTACTTTTAATCTGAATCGTATATGGAACATCCTTAAAAGAAACTTGTCCGCATCAGCCCCGCCTTCATTAAAGAAGACCTGTGCTTCATCCTGCCATATATCCAGTATTGTTGCCGGCAGTTTTCCCCGCAAAAGCTCAATCGCACAACTTACAGCCATTATACCGAAAGGCCGGGGAAATTTTCCGGCAAACTCAGCCCTGACATCTCCTATATTTTCCAATATCTCAACCCACAAGGGAGACTGAGCAGCTATTTCGGCAAACCGCGTTTCAGCATCTCCGGAGAGAACACCAGCTATGAAAAGCATTACTGCAACACCTTCCTGGGTTGAAAGAAGCTGCCTGCCTTTGACCTCCGATACACCAATGCCTTCCCGAACAAGTTCGGCTGATATTTTCTGAACATAGTTGTTGGTTGCCGCAAGCACGGCCATATCTCCCCACGGACAGCCGTACTCCGATTTTTTCTTCTTCAACACCTCAATTATTGCCGGATAAAAAGGAGATTCCGAACTGCCGTCTTTTTCCAGTTGGACGAGGTTCACCTCCGTCACGCCTGCAAACCCGGCAATTCTTTCCGGCGGCTTTTGTGTCTCTGTTTTTTCTTTTCCGGCAAAGAGGTTTTCCACAAGTTTATTAAAAAATGATATCAGAAGCGGCGTGCTTCTGTAGTTATATTCAAGAGACTCTTCGGCCATTACACCATTTTCTATATAGCTCCCGATTGCCCTTTCCAGTGCTTCGCGGTTTGCTCCGCGCCATCCGTAGATCATCTGTTTCCAATCACCCACGGCAAAAAACGATCTTTCACCGCGTTCGCCATGACCGGACAATATCTCGTCGATAAGAGGAAAAAGTATCTCTATATCACCCACCGAGGTATCCTGGAATTCATCAATCAGCAGATGCTCGGTTTTGTCCAAACCGAGAGAAAAATAGTTGCTCATGAGCTTCGGTCTTTCCCTTGCTGCATTTCCGTCAAGGGCAAGAAGGGCTTTCCGCACATCGGAGAAGAAGATTAACCCCTTTTCCTTCTTAACGGCATCTGCCGCCTCCAGATATGTCTCGCAAAGAAATACAACCGCAAGCTCCCGCAGGAGTGCCCTGTTAATTAACAGTTTTTCGGCAGTCTCTCTGTACTCCTTGAAAATCATATTGAGATCCGCATACGGACTTTTATCCCATGCTATCTTTTTGCCGAGACTCGCGTAATTTGCCAAGTCGGAATGGATTGCAACAGTTTTGGACATAAAACCTTCATAATCGGACAAAGTCCTCAAAACCAACCTGTTAATATTCGGTGTTACCTGATCCGTAAAAGCATTGGCCTTTTTACTGATGGATTCCAGTTTATTTCTTAAAATTCCGTTCTCTTGCATAATGGCATCAAGATCGTCCAGTCTGTCCATATCGAGCAAGCAGCGTTCGACCGTTTGTTCATCCGCAAGAGAACTCCAGAGTGTATCGATATCCGTCCTCAATATCCGTGCGGCAACGATCAACTTATTTCCTTTGCCGCTTCTCATTACACTCTCGCGAAAAAGTCTTTCTACCTCACCTGCCAGTTCCATCTGACCCTTTTCATCAACTATCTTCGGCGCATAGCCGGATACGGCAAAAAGCCTGTAAAAGAATGCATCCATTGTGGAGTACCCGACCCGGCCGGCCTCCATAATAAGATTCAGCCTATCGAGCAGAGACATTTCTTTTTTTGACGTTATCGCTTCCATAATGCGGGAACGCATCTCCGCAGTGGCGGCACGGGTAAACGTAAGTGCGGTGATGAACTTTCTTCCGGTAGATATTCTGTTCAGCACCTCTTTCGTGAGTCTTGTTGTTTTGCCCGAACCGGCGGACGCTTTCAGCAGAATGCTTTGCATTAGTTATTCCCCCGTGCAGCTTTATAGTAACCTTCTCTGCCGCATAATGACTGAAAGAGGCAGAACTCGCACTCCGGAGAGTCATAACCGGGTGCAAGTTCATTTCCGCCGATAATTGCGTCCAGGCGCTCTCTGATGGCGGACATCAGTTCGTCCGCCTCAGCACTCAGATTCTCCGGAATCACCATATCACGATCTTTTGATGGTTCTTTCAGGAAATAAAAGCGGGCCCCTTCCACTCCCTTATTAAAATGCCGATAGATCATAAGCTGTGCTGCGGGGTGCAGAATATCTTTTTCTTTTAAAAGCTCCAGTACTGTTGTTCTAACCGGAATATTAAACCTGACTTGCTTTTTGGAATACTTGAAATCAATAATCTCGGTGTGCCCCGCTATCCTTGCCACTCTATCCGACCGGCCGGTTATTTTATAGCAGCCGGCAATCATGCCTCTGAATTTTTCCTCGCAGGATACGGCATTGTCGGCAAATACTATTCTCCGTCCCGAATTCAGTTCGTCTTCATATATTTCCTGCAATAAAATTTTTGCATTAAGCATGTAAATATTTATTCCGTCGATATTTCGTATTTCTTCATTTTCATCACTTTCCCAGAGTTCATCAAAAAGCCCCTCCCAGCAATCAATTCTATCCTTTCTGTCGGTGGAAAGTCGTTGCAGGAATTTATGAACAAACGTTCCCATTTGCATATTGATCTTTTCGTCATCATCCATAAATGAGGGAGGTGTGATCCGGAGTATGTACTGATGATAGAACAAAAACGGGCAGGCCAGAATTTTCATAAGGCTCGAAAAAGAATATGTAAACTCTTTCAGGCGCTTCCTCAGATCATCATCAATGGGTATTGCGGGCTTTTTTCCGATTTGCCTTTCCGGTAATGATTCTTTAAATGCCGTCGCATTAATTGGTTTCCCGAACTCCTGCGAAAGAAGGCTCATGTAATAGCTTGGTGTTCTTTCCCTTATTTTGTCTTCCACCGCCGCAATTTTAATTTTCTCACCCTGTGCCAGAATCTGCCGGAAAAGAAGATCCTCATATTCAAATACGCTTTTTCGCATCTGCGGGACGTGCACCGGATTGATAAAAGGACCTTCAAAAGGCTGTGTGGGCATGATGCCGCTGTCAAGAGGAAGAATCAAACACCGGCTGAATGTCTCTCCCGAAACATGGCCGAAGCCGACAACCTGTACCGGTGCCGACATCTTCCCTTTGATGTAAAATTTTTTCGCTTCGAGCAACATTTTCGCAGTATCAGCCAGATTACGCCCCAATCTTTCTTTCCAATCGTCGAGCAGAGTGGAAAAAGATACGGCAGCCTCCAGCGCTTCGCACTCCTCACGAATGTAATTGTCTCTATTGCCTGATAATTCTATTGCACAGCCTGTGGCAAATTTCTTAAAGTCAGGCGGTAAAGATGACCTCTCAGCCTTTTCCAGTTCAGACAGAAGCCTTCTTCCCGCCGAAGTTGTTGAAAACGGCAACCAGACGGCAAGATTGACGGCATTTCCGAACAGACGAAGTGACCTGTTCCAGAGCATTGCCGTTAGGGACTCATCAAGCAGATATATAATCATTTGATCGTTTTCCGACCGTTCTTTAAGGAATTTTGAGACCTCCAGCGTGACAAGATCAACGATGGAATGAAGCCCGGCAAGTTTGGCAAACTCGATGCCTGCACCTTTTGAAGGTTCAACCTCACCGCCGAATGATAGAACAAGATTCTTTGCTGAATCAAACGGAAGCTTGCCGGGTCCGGCCAGTTCGTAACCGAAAAGCGGTTTAGGAAGGAAAAATCTTTCTTTGCCTACCTTTTTATAGAACCGTTCAGTTACCGGCGTTATCTCGGGAAGTCCGATAAATATCTCCTTTTCAGCCGGCATGATTTCATCAAGACGGGCTGTTTCAAGTTCCGGCAGGAAGAGATTTCTCCCGGCCAGCCACTTCCGAAAAGCCTCCGCGGTTTCCAGATATTCCTCAAGACGAATCCACTCATCCTCGGTAAAGCGCTCTGCTGCGTAAATTGTGTCCCTTCCGATTTGGTATTCTGAAAGTTTGGCAATATGCGTAAGCAGGACCGAGGCCCGGCGGGCGGGATATGTTTCCTCCGGAAGGCTTTCCGCTATGAACCGGGTAAAATAAAGAAGGCGCTCCTCACCAAGCAGCGGCTGAAGATTTGTGTTTGCACTGATCTTTTTAGTTATATAGGAATTAAGACCTTCGATCTTTGGAAGAATCCCGCCGAGCTCGCTGTGGATAAAATACTGCACTGGATCAACAGCCCTTTCGCTTGCACATATTATTGTCCACGCGGAAAGATCAGGATAGTCATTACGCAGAAGTTTGATTAACTTTTCCAAATATTGTGCCATGTTGTTTCCCGACGTATGTTAATTTTATTTTGTTTCCCCTAAATTTAGGATTGAAATAGCACAATTTTCACTTTATGGTAACAGAAGACAAACATAAATTAAACATAATTTCCGGAAACCAAATGATTTATACATTAAACACAACTGACAATTACCACAAAAACGATCTTGATTCTCTGGGCTGGGAATTGACTGTCTGCAACGCTCTTTACCCGGAAGGAAGTCCCTGCCGGAAAGTTTTGCAATCCAATAAATCCTTCGGCGTTCTGCTCTGCCACTTTCTGGACAATTTATTATCGTGGAAAGAGATAAACAACATTCTGGAAATAGGCGGCGGCATGGGCAATCTGATGCATGATTTTCTTTCTCTTCATCCCCAGCTCAAGGCAACACTGCTAGATATTTCACCGCAGCTCCTGGCAAAGCAAAAAGAGCTTTTATCCGCTTTTGCCGTCAGTTTTTGGGAAAAAGACATATTACAAATTGAGACTGATACCTTACTTCCTTTTGATCTGGTCATTATGAACGAAAATCTGGGCGATCTTCCCACGCTCGTGGCAAATCCGGCACCCGGGGAACTTTCGGAAGAAACCTTATCTTCCCTGGAAAGAGCAGGATATTTTATAAAAAGATACCGTCTCTCTCCGGCCAAAAATGAAAATATCAACATCGGTGCATGGGAAGTTCTGGAAAAGCTCTGCCAGGCGGGAATAAAACATATATATCTTGGCGAACACAGCTGCGAGGCGATTGCCCCGGAATATTTAAAACCGTATCAATATTTTGTTCCATCCGGAAATCCGGAAAAGATTTCACTTAGAGGTCATGACGAATATACAATCAAATTTTCCTATTTGCAGAAAATCGCTGAATTGTTTAATTATAAAATCGTGCGCGGACCGTTTACCGATTTTTTAAAACCGGAGTTCAGTGATAAAGTCCGCACAGCCCTGCAATCAGCGGTACCATATTCCGCCGAGCAGGAAATTATTCAACAGTTTATTTACGATATTCATAAGTATGAATACCTTTTTTTGACGGCTTCATAAAAATGTTTTTGCAATTTCATTAGTTCAAATTCAGGAGGGGGGACAATGGAAAAAAACATTATATTTTTATTTTTTGCGGTGTTGACTATTTTATTTCTTTCAGCCGTAAACTGTTGGGCTTTGCGTTGCGGCTCCGGCCTGGTAGGATCAGGCGACTCCAAAGCCAAAGTACTGATTACCTGCGGCAGCCCTACTTTTAAAGAGACATCCTGCGCGGAGAGTCAGAAATACACAACCGCCAATAAATCCGGCAAAGTTAAAAAAGTCAAGAAGTGCGGCAAAAAAGTGGAAGAATGGTACTACAACTGCGGAGAGGGTGACTTTATCTATAAGCTTACCTTTGAAAACGGCGTGTTAAAAAGTGAAAATACGGAAGGCCGCGGCAGTGGAAAATCAGACTGTCGGGAAAATTAATTTTCCTTTTTTCAAAACAGCACCCGAAGATTTATAATTCACAGTAGCTACGGTTCAAATTCAATTATGTCAGGCCACAGCATGGTCATGATATTGCCATGCCCAGTGTAGACGGAAGAAAAATTTTTCAGCCGTATTTACTTCTCATTTTTACGGCAATCGAACTTACAAAACTCTAGGAGCCAACCTGGCTGTCCTTTATCAGCATTGTTGCCGGGTCAAGCAGCAAAGTATGAGGCTTGGTGCCGGAAGGCTTGCCTTTCAGGGATTTGATATAGACTTCGTCTCCTTTTGCCTCAAGTTGAACGATGACATCGAAAAGATCGGCAACATGCAAAAATGAAACAGGCAGGCCGTTTTCCGCCGGAGATTCATGACGATGGGCGTGCACGGTAAACCAAATCCGCATTGCGTATTTTTTTGCCAGTTCCTTCAAAAGAACAAGCTGACCCCGGCCGGCTTCATCAAATTTAATTCCGTCAATAATTACGGTATGCGGTTTGAAAATATTTTGTTGCATCAGATCGGTCAAACGCTCTTCCATTGTGGCAACATTGAAACTCTCCACACGAAACGTCATGATAAACCGGTAAGGCTGAATCTTGTCCCAGTATTCCTGAATTTCCGCTTCCGAGAAGTTTGCGGCGATATTATGAAACAGTTCGTGATACCAGAGATCCACCTTCTTTACGGCATCCTGCAGACTCAGATGTAAAACTGATTTTTCCCGTATCATCATATTTAAGGCCACCTGAACAAGCAGTGCCGTTTTACCTACTCCGGCATGGGCTAAAACTGCTCCCAAACCTCCATTGGACAAAATGTCCTCATGTTCATAGCCAAGATTAACGAGCGGATTACGATAGATGATTTCTTTTTTTAACATGCTTATATCCTTATTAATTAAATGGATTATATTTTCTTCGCGTCTCAGCGCGGCTGTCTTTCTCAACATTTTTCAGGTATTACGCTGCCGATTTCTTGTTTTGAGCGACTTCCAGAGCGATTTTTTCGGCAATCGACTGGGGAACCTGACGATAATGGGCAAATTCCATCGTAAACTGGGCCTTGCCCTGTGTCGATGAACGCAGCACGGTGGAAAATCCGAACATCTCCGCAAGCGGCACCTGTGATTCGATCACGCACATAATGCCTTCATCCTGTGAACCGACGATCATACCGCGGCGTTGATTTAGAAGCCCCATCACCGGCCCTTGAAATTCCGGTGGTGTTTCAATAACAACTTTCATGATCGGTTCATGAATAACCGGCTTTGCCCGCAGATATGCTTCTTTGAATGCACCGCGCGCGGCGGCCTGGAAAGCCATGTCGGAAGAATCAACGGCGTGATACGCACCATCATTGATAACTACCTTCACCCCGGTAATGGGGAATTCCAGTTTGGGACCTTTTTGCATGCTCTGCTTGAATCCCTTCTCGCAGGCGGGAATGTATTGAGTGGGAATGGCACCGCCGAAAATTTTATTCTCAAAAACAAATTCGGCATCACTGACCGGTTCAATGTAACCGGCAATACGGCCGAACTGGCCGGCACCACCGGTTTGTTTCTTATGAGTATAATTAAAATCAGCACGTAGGGTAATAGTTTCACGATAGGCCACACGGGGATTACCGGTTGTAACTTCGGCACCATACTCACGCCGCATTCTTTCCACGTATATATCCAGATGCAATTCACCCATTCCTTCAATGATGGTTTCATTGGTTTCCGGATCAACAAAAGTTTTAAAGGTTGGGTCTTCTTTGGAAAACCTGTTCAAAGCTTTAGCCATTGCTATCTGTGATTTGTTATCTTTCGGCTCAATGGCCAGTGAAATAACCGGATTGGGGACGTACATGGAAGTCATGGTCAGATTTATACCGGGAGAAACGAAAGTATCACCTGAAGAACATTCAATTCCGAATAAAGCACCAATATAGCCTGAACGCAGGTATTCAACATCTTCCATCTGATCGGCATGCATACGGACAACACGGCCGACTTTTACCTTTTTGCCGCTGCGAACATTAACTATTGTTGACCCCTTGGCTACAGTTCCCTGATAAACTCTGATATACGTCAATTGGCCGTATTTACCGTCTTCGAGTTTAAAAGCCAATGCAACAATCGGTTTTTCCGGATCATTATCCAATGTGACCGGTTCTTCGTTTTTCCCCATATCCAGTGCAACATTTTCGACTTCCGAGGGACATGGTAAAAGATAACTGACACCATCCAACAGAGGCTGAATAGCTTTATTTTTATAGGCGGATCCCATATAAACCGGAGTAATTTCTCTTTTTAAGGTGCCTTTCCGTATAGCGGAATAAAGTAAATCCGGGGGAATTTCTTTTTCTTCCAGAATCGCTTCCGTGAGTTCATCGGAAAATAATGATGCAGCGTCGATCAATTCCTCTCTTTTTGCTTTTGCTTCTTCCAACAGATTTGCCGGAATCTCTTCAGCACGGACGGTTTCTCCGTTATCTCCATCGAAATAAAGAGCTTTCATACTGACTAAGTCAACAACACCTTCTGCTTCGGTTTCCAGACCAATGGGAATCTGCATGGCAACAGCATTATGCCCCAGTTTGCTTCTCAGTTGACTGATAACGCGGAAAGGATTGGCTCCACTGCGGTCACATTTATTAATAAAAGCAATGCAGGGAACTTTATATCTTTTCATTTGCAGATCAACAGTAATTGACTGGGACTGAACACCACCCACGGCGCATAAAACCAGAATAGCACCATCAAGAACACGCAGCGACCGCTCCACTTCAATTGTAAAATCAACGTGCCCCGGAGTATCAATAATATTGATCTCATAGTTTTTCCATTCGCAATATGTTGCAGCAGAAGCTATTGTAATACCTCGTTCTTTTTCCAATTCCATGGAATCCATTGTTGCGCCCACGCCGTCTTTTCCTTTAACGTCATGAATGGCATGAATTCTCTTTGTGTAAAAAAGAATTCTTTCGGTAAGTGTCGTTTTACCGGAATCAATATGAGCGCTTATACCGATATTACGAATTTTTTCGTCATCAATCTTCATTTTTCTGTCTAACCTTCCTTAATATTGAAAATATTACTGCGATAAAAAAATCCCCTCATTTGGAAGAGTCTCTACCAGATGGGGGGATCCACCATTAACGAGCCTTTTTAAGATTTTTCTGCATATATATGTTGCTATGCAATATGTCAAGTTATAATTTATTTGATAATTGAACTCTCTGCTTGACATAATTTACCGATTACTTATATTGATTAAAACGTGAGCGAGGTGTTAACAATGGCACATAAGGTAAAAATATATACGTTAAGTACCTGCAGTCATTGCAAAGCTGCAAAAAAATTCTTTACCGATAACGGGATTAATTTTGAATTCATTGATGTGGATTTGCTTTCCAGTTCAGAAAAAACTGACACATTGAAAGAAGTTATCCGTTATAATCCCCAGCGCTCGTTTCCAACTATAATAATCGACAAGAAGGTTATCATCGGTTTCCGGGAAAATGATATCCGGGAAGCACTTGGTGTCTGATATGAATTCCGAAGATCTTTACCTTATGCTCAAAAATACTCAGGAACCCAAGGGTTTTTATTTCAACAAAGACAAAACCCGGGTTTTGTCGATCTTACAAGATCTATTACTAAATAAAGAACGTTATGGCTATATGTCTTGCCCTTGCCGCCTCGCCACCGGGGAACGTGAAAAAGACCGGGACATCCTTTGTCCCTGCATTTATCGCAGTGATGACATAAAAGAATACGGGAGCTGTTATTGTAACTTATATGTTTCTCCGGAATGGAATGAAGGGAAAATTGAACAAAAGTACGTACCGGAAAGAAGACCGCCGGAGAAGACATTTTTTTAACAAAAGCCGATACATTTGACAAATTATATTTACAATATCATCCTTAAGAATAAACAATTTTATTTAAATCCTTGCTTGACTTTCCGCCATCAATCATTATCTTGAGAACGAAAACTAACAATCATCTATTTTTATTGACAATAATTCGAAATGGCAATAAGAAGTCTAAACATCTGTGAGGATTCTATTTAATGATTAATACATATAAGTGCAAGAAAAAAGGAACTTTAATCGCTGAAGTGTGCATCGATACAACCTGTGAATGGCGGTTGAAAAACGAAGCTTTTTTAAATTGCACATGGGTTGCCTGTAACTATGGGCCATTCACATTGGAAGAAGTAGGCGATATGATGGGCGTTACACGAGAAAGAATTCGTCAAATTGAAGCCAAAGCATTAAAAAAGCTGCAACACAAGAAAAGAAGAGACCAGTTGAAAGATTTTGCTGCACCGGGAAACGACTGGGACAACCTCTAGTTTTTTCATCTTTTAAATTAAGACGATAGTGATTTTCTACGGAAGAAAGGTTATTTTTGCTTTTTCTTACGTAACTTTTCTAAAAACAAAGCTTCATTCATATAATATTTTCGTTCATCACGAGTAAAAAGTTTCGCACAAACCGACATTTCCAATTCGATAGCGGAAATTTTATCCAGATGAGGAACAATATTACAAAGTGTTTTAAGCTCACCTATCGCCCTCTCAGATCTTTTTGCCATAGTTTCCGCCATAGTTTCCGCTTTCTCCATAAATCTTTCCGGAGGAGCGACTTTATTGACAAGGCCTATTCTCAGAGCTTCATTAGCTCCGATAGGTTCACCCAGCATGACTATTTCTTTGGCTTTGGTAACACCGAGAATCTGACTTAAAGGATGAAACAACGGATTAAAACCGAATTTCAATTCAGGATGGCAGAAGATGGCGCTTTCCGAAGCAATAACCAGATCACAGACAACAACCAGATTAAATCCGCCGCCCAAAGCAAATCCGCCGACGGCGGCAATCACCGGTTTTTTACATAAATAAATTTTTTTTAAATACTTCATCATTGATTCAAAGTATTCATCAACATCGGCATCAGATAAGGCAGCCATCTCTTTTATGTCCATACCGGTAGAGAAAACATATTCTCCACCGGTAAGAATGATGGATCTTACTTCCCGATCATCTTCCAGGCTGACAAATGCTTCAAATAATTCCTGGCGCATTTTGCCGTTAATGGCATTCATTTCAGTGGTTCGGTTAAATTTCACCACTGCATATCCGTTTTTTTTCTCCAGAATAATTGTTTTATAATCCATTTTTATTGACCATCAACCGCAGCTCTTTTCCCGTTTTAAAAAAAGGTGTTTTTCTTTTTTCCAGTTTTACTTCAACACCGGATTTGGGATTGCGTCCCATACGGGATTTTCTTTCCCTGATCGTAAAATTTCCAAAACCTCTGATCTCAATACGATCGCCACGATTCAAAGCATCGGTCATCGAATCAAATATTATATTTACAGCATAGGCAATATCTTTGTGAGTGTAAACTTTCAATTGCTTCTGCAATTTTACAATTAAATCTTTTTTAGTCATAATTATTTCATGGGTTACCGGGACAATATAAGTAACCTACGCCTCCCCAACTCTCAACTTTATTTTTAAAAGACCGACTCATTTGATTTGCCGCACTTTCAAATATATAATCAAAAACAGAGACGCGTTTTTTCCGTGGATAGACAAGGTCGTAGTTCCCTTCTTTACCCGCCAGCTTGACGGCCAGGCCAGCGGCAAATCCCATATCACCCAGATAATCAACCAGTCCGTATTCCTTGGCCTTACGGCCTGAGAAAATTCTGCCGTCGGCAACATTAATTACCTGCTCCCTGGGTATTTTGCGATCACGGACAATGACATCAACAAATTGATTGTAAATATCATCAACCAGATCTTGAATGATTTTTGTGTCTTCCGGGGTCATTTCCCTCAGGGGGGAGCCAATGTCCTTATGTTTACCGCTTTTTATCGACGAAGCTTTGAGACCTATTTTTTTAAGCAGCTCCTCAACATTGGCAAATTGCATAATTGCGGAAATACTTCCTGTAATTGTTCCGGGATTAGCCACAATTTTATCGGCGCTGCAGGCGATCAATAATCCACCGGATGCGGCAACCGATCCCATGGATGCCACAACTTTTTTCCGTTTTTTTAATTGAACAACTGCATCATAAATTTCCTGTGAAGCTGCGACACCTCCACCGGGTGAATCAATCCGCAGGACTACGGCGACAATGGAGTCATCCCTGCCAAAATCTTCCAACTGTTCGGTAATTTCTATAGAATCAGAAATGACGCCATTAACACTGACAACACCGACTTTGTCATTTAAAGAAAAACTTTTTGTTTTTCCTGAGTTAACACCGATCCCGTAAAATAACACTGAAAATACAATACCCAAAGCTATAAGTAAAAGCATTCCAAAAATAACCGGATGTTTCCTCATGCTTTATTCGCCTTTTCTGGAATTACCTATCTTCACTTCCGCCAGTGCCTGCGCCAGATTTGAACCTATATTTTCCGTATTATTAATGTATTGATTTGTCGCGGGAACAGGTGGAGGAGCTTCTATATCCTTAATGCTTAATCGAATCTTTTTTGATTTGGTGTCAATGCTTTTGACAATCGCCGATACCGTATCACCCACTGAGTAAAGCTCCGAAGAAGTTTTCACCCGCTTCTGGCTTATTTCAGAAATATGAACAAGACCTTCAATCCCTTCTTCAATTTCCACAAAAATTCCAAAATCGGTAAAATTAGTTATCTTTCCCGTTACAACACTGCCGGGAGCATATTTTTGCGCGAGGTCTTCCCAGGGATTCTTTTCAATTTGTTTGATGCCCAAAGAAAATTTTTCATTTTCTATATCTACATTCAGAACGACCGCTTCAACTTCCTGTCCTTTTTTAAAATACTCGGAAGGATGAGTCACTCTATGCTTCCATGATATGTCGGAAACATGAACTAACCCGTCAATACCTTCTTCAATTCCTACAAAAACGCCAAAATTGGTGATATTACGGACTGTACCTTTAACAACTGTTCCAACTTTATATTTTTCCCGGAGCTTCTCCCAGGGATTGGGGGATGTTTGCTTCAAACTTAAAGAAACTCTTTTGGCTTCAGCATTTACTTCCAAAACAACCACTTTGATTGTTTCACCAACATTCAATACCTTCGAGGGATGTTTTATTTCTCTCGTCCAATACATTTCCGATATATGTACCAGTCCTTCTACTCCCGGCTCCAATTCTACAAAAACTCCATAGTCGGTCAAATTCACAACTTTCCCGTCCACTAAAGCACCGATAGGATATTTATCGGTAATATGTTCCCAGGGATTTTCCGTAAGTTGCTTTAATCCTAAGGAAACCCTTTCTTTCTCGCTGTCAAAAGAGAGAACCTTTACTTTTATTTTATCTCCTTTATGAAAGGCATCGGCCGGTTTGGCTATCCGACCCCAGGAAACATCCGTAACATGAAGAAGTCCGTCAATTCCGCCTAAATCAATAAAAATACCGTAATCGGTAATATTTTTAATTATGCCTTCAACAATACTTCCTTCTTTGATATTACTTAACGTATCCTTCTTTTCAGATTCTCTTTCCGCTTCTACAATCGACCGGCGCGATAAAACAACATTGTTGCGCTTCCGGTCATATTTCAACACATGGAAATCAAGCGTCTGACCGATAAATTTATCCAAATCTTTAATAGGACGGGTATCTATTTGCGAACCAGGTAAAAATGCAGTCACTCCAATGTCAATGGAAAGTCCGCCTTTAACCTTTTCAATAACTTTACCCTTAATAGGAATGTTTTTTTCACAGACATTTTTAATTTCATCCCAGATCTTCAGTTTTGCCGCTTTATCTCTGGATAAAATCAAATTTCCTTCGGAATCTCTTTTGTCAACAAAAACTTCTATCTCATCGCCGACGGAAATATTGATATTTCCTTTGGCATCGCGAAGTTCCCGAGCAGGAATAAACCCTTCGGTTTTCCAACCAACATCAACCATTACAGTATCGGCATTTATCTGAACCACTTTACCGATAGCTATATCTCCGTACTGTATTTGGTTAAGACTTTGTTCGTAAAGTTCCTTAAAACCCATATCCTCATCCTTGCTGGGGAGGGCAGATGAATTTACCGCACTTTTAACCGAAGAGTCTGCATCACCTTCCTTTTCTTTAATTGAGTTTAAGTTGTTGTTGTTAACCATTAAACAAATACCCCCTATATTTTATGAATATTATAATCTTTATCGCCTAACACACTGAAAATTAAATAGCAAGATAATTCCCGTACGATTTTTACTATGTTGTATTTGTGAGTGTTCATTTCTCCGATATTTGCCGAATAATTTTTTCCACAATTTCTCTCACTGATAATTTTGTCGAATCAATAATTATGGAACATGAAGTCGGCTTCAATGGCGCAACTTCACGTTCTGAATCCTGTTTGTCTCTCGAGATCATATCTTTCCGAATCGAGCGCAAATCAGGTGTTTCGCCTTTGCTCAACAGTTCATTGTGTCTTCGTTTTATTCTTTCCTCAATATCGGCGTTAAGATAGAATTTATAATCAGCATCAGGAAACACTACCGAACCCATATCTCTGCCTTCCGCAACTATCCCGCCATTAACACCAGTTTCCCTTTGCAGCTGAAGCAAGCTCTTCCGAACAACGGCAAATGCCGATATTTTCGATGCGGTAAGTCCGATTTCTTCCGTACGAATCTTATTTCCGACATCTTCTCCATCAACATACACTTTCATCTGTCCGTCGACATTTTTCAAAACAACTCTGCTTTCGGAACATAAACTGTCCAGTGCGTAAATATCATCCAGAACAATTCCGCTTTTTAAAGCTTTATAAGCCAACGCACGATACAGAGCTCCGGTATCCAAATAAATATAACCTATTTTTTTTGCCAGAGCTTTACTTACCGTACTCTTACCGGCACCGGCCGGTCCGTCAATAGTTATAATCATTTTTTTAGACATTCCGTAAATCCTCTTATCAGGAAGACAATTAAAGAAAAGGCTCTCTTGCTTTAAAACAGCAAAAAAGATAGTATTAACCGGTATTACAATATTTAAAGAAATGATTATGTGGAAACGTCTTCAAAATCAATATATTTCTTTCACTCTTATCTTTTTCGTTTTATTTTTCTGGCCGGTAATTTGTTCGGCGGAATTTACCATTGACGACGAAAAAAAGCTGGGTAAAGAATTCTACGATAAACTTGCCAAACACCATTTACTTTCAGAAAACAAGCGACTAAATGAATACATAACGGAAATCGGCAACTTAATCCTTAAGGGCAACAAACAAGTACCTTTTGATTTTCGTTTTTCCGTAGTCGACAGTTCTGCCATTAATGCTTTCGCCACTCCCGGCGGATATATTTACATCAATAAAGGCCTCATCAATGCCGCCGAAAATGAGGGTGAACTGGCTGGAGTTATTGCTCATGAAATCGGCCACGCCAACGCCCGCCATATCGCCAGTATTATTAAAAAATCTCAAAAGATTGGTATCGCCACTCTCGCCGCAATTCTGGCGGGAGCTTTTCTCAGTGGAGGAGGTGAAGCAACTGCAGCCATTGCTTCCTTTTCCATGGCCGGCGCTGCCAGCTTAAATTTAAAGTACAGCAGAGAGCATGAAGAAGAAGCAGACCGGCTGGGAATGGAATATCTTGTAGGAGCAGGATATTACCCCTCGGCAATGGTTGATTTTCTTAAAATTGTGAAAAGATACGAATTTATATCCAAAAGTATGCCTTCCTATCTCTTAACACATCCCGGAACTGACGAGCGTATCTTTTATCTGGAGAGCCTAACTTTAACACAGTACCATCAAAAAGGATCGCGCAGCATCATCGGCAATTTAAATAGAATTAAGACACTATTTATATTGGACGAAGACAACTTAAACATCCGTCATAAACAATTGGAAGAAGCCTTGGCCAAAGATAATGAAAATGTTGATTTACTGTATGCTCTTGCTCTTATTGAAGATAAACAGGGAAAGATTAATGAAGCGGTGAATCACTATCAAAAAGCATTGACTCTCTCTCCTCGGGATGAGGATATTTTAAAATCATTGGGTTTAATGTATCTAAAAATGGGAAAAGCAGATCTGGCTCATAGCTATCTGCTGCCCGCCAGCATAATTAACCCCGACAATGATGATATTATCCTGGCTTTGGGAAAGACATATGAAACTATGGGCAAATATAATAATGCTCTGGAGTGTTTCTTAAAACTGGGAAATAAAAACCCGGATGACGTGGATATTTACTATTATATAGCCATGGCCTACGGCAAATTAAACATTCTGGGAGATTCTCATTATAATTTTGGTTTATATTTTAAGAAACAAAACAAGAAAGACACTGCCCTTTTTCACTTTAAAAAAGCATTGGATTATTTCCCGCATGGATCGGCAAAGGCGGATGCTGTTGATCAGGCAATCAAATCTCTTAAAAAATAGCTTAGTTAGGCCCGATTTTTTTAAATATATTGCAGTCACTTTAAATTCAAAATCCGGCAGTTCAATTGCTTCTCCCTTGAATACTTAAGACCAGATTCATGTTTCCAGCGGTTTCAATATCGCTCGCATCAGGTTTTAAAGCTTACTTTATATGTAACAGGCCTTAGTTAATCTGATGCTGCAGGCCGCACAACCTGCTTTTTATCATTGCGAAAAATTCAACAATACATTATAAGACCGCTGCATAAGTTAATTGCACATGAACATTACTAAAACTGATGCAGGGAGAGCCTCTGTCCCGGCAATTATCCGGTGCACCAGTTAATATAAATAATACAATTCAGGGAAGGAGTAACGAACGTGAATATTCTCATTTTTGGACCCAACGGCAGCGGTAAAGGAACTCAAGGAGCAATAGTGCAAAAGAAGTATGGTGTGCCCCATATTGAAACAGGAGTCATTTTCCGGCAGAACATTTCCCAGAAGACTCCTCTGGGAGAACAAGCAAAAGCATACATCGACCGTGGTGAACTTGTTCCCGACAATATTACCATTCCCATGATCTTAAACCGCCTGAAAGAAAGCGATTGTAAAAATGGCTGGCTTCTGGACGGATTCCCCCGCAATCTGGCCCAGGCCGAAGCGCTCTGGAAAGCTCTGGAAAACGAAAAAATGAAACTGGATTATGTCATTGAAATCGACCTGGACCGTCCCTCCGCCAAAAAACGTATCATGGGACGAAGATTGTGTAAAAAAGACAATAATCACCCGAACAATATTTTCATCGCTGCCATTAAACCAGCCGAGAAAAACGGAAAGGCTGTCTGCCGTGTCTGCGGTTGCGAGGAACTGGCCACACGCGCTGACGATCAGGATGAAGCGGCAATCGATAAGCGTCATAATATCTATTACGACACAAAGACGGGAACGCTGGCGGCAGTCAACTATTTCCAGGAACGAACAAAAATTGTAACGGTTGACGGCAGAGCCGGGGTTAAGGAAGTCTCCGAGGAACTGTTAAAGAAACTTGCCTGATTTACCCGAAATGCGTTGAAAAACAAATTTGCTGATCGTGAAAAAAGCCTTCCAGAAATTGCCTTTATTGGAGGGCTTTTTCTTCTGAAAATAAATCAGCAAAATTATTTTCTAACCGGATTAAGGAAATAAAAATTTACAATATTTATGGAAAACATCAGAAATTTCAGTATTATTGCTCATATCGACCACGGTAAATCGACTCTTGCCGACCGTCTGATTCAATTCACCGGCATTTGCAACGACCGCAACTTCCAGGATCAGATTCTGGACAATATGGATATTGAACGGGAACGCGGCATCACCATCAAAAGCCAGGCGATCGCCCTGCCCTATCGTGCCCGTGACGGCAAAGATTACATTCTGAATTTAATTGACACACCGGGGCATGTTGATTTTTCTTATGAAGTTTCCCGGTCACTGGCTTCCTGCGAAGGAGTTTTGCTGCTCATCGATGCCGCCCAGGGTGTGCAGGCACAAACGCTCGCCAACCTTTACCTGGCAATGGAACATAACCTGCAAGTCATTCCCATTATCAACAAAATTGATTTGCCTTCAGCCGATGTAGATCGAGTGCTCGAAGAAATCGACTCCGAATTGGGGCTTGATCCCGATACTCATTTAAAATGTTCAGCCAAAGAAGGAACGGGTATCGAAGAAATTCTGGAAGCAATTGTCGAGCGCATTCCCCCGCCTCAGGGTGATTTCGAAAAACCACTCGCTGCTTTAATTTTTGATGCCCATTATGATCCTTTCCGCGGCACAATTATTCATTGCCGCATTTTCAACGGTTCCGTAAAAAGCGGAGATATTATCCAGTTCATGTCCAACGGAGCAATCTATAAAGTGGAAGAAGTCGGCCACTTTTTACTCACCCGATCCAAACGGGAAAAAATTTCCGCCGGCGAAGTGGGTTACATAATTGCCGGCATTAAGACAGTGTCAGACGTTCGCAACGGCGATACCATCACGCTGCAGGCAAATCCCTGCAGTACACCATTGCCCGGTTTTAAAGAAATCAAGCCGGTTGTTTTTGCCTCCATTTATCCTATCGCCTCCGATGATTATCAGGATTTGGCTGATTCGCTGGAAAAATATAAGCTCAATGATGCGTCATTTGTTTATCAAAAAGATTCTTCTGCCGCCCTCGGTCAGGGCTTTCGCTGTGGATTCCTGGGGCTTCTTCATCTCGATGTGGTTCAGGAAAGGCTCGAAAGAGAATTCGGACTTTCCATAATTCTGTCCGTTCCCAGTGTGCGCTACCGTTTCACTCTCACGGACAATGCAGTAATCTATGTCGATAACCCAACTCATTATCCCGGACAGGCTGATATAAAACTTGGTGAAGAACCTTATATCCGGGCAAGCATGATGCTTCCTGAACGCTATTTGGGTACGGTAATGAAATTATGCATGGAAAAACGCGGCTCCAATTCCAATTTGAATTACACGGGACCGGGAAGAGTGGAACTTTCCTATGAAATGCCGCTGGCCGAAGTCATTTATGATTTTTACGATCGCTTTAAATCCGTCACGCAGGGCTATGGTTCTTTTGATTATGACATCATTGATTACCGGGAAAGCAATCTGGTACTGATGGATATTCTGGTAAACGGTGAAAAAGTTGATGCGCTTTCGCAGATTGTCCATCGTGACCGCGCCCGTTCACGCGCCCTCCTCGCCTGCGAGCGCCTGAAAGATGAAATCCCACGCCAGATGTTTAAAATCGCCATTCAGGGAGCCATCGGCTCCGAAATCATCGCCCGTACCACTATTTCTCCGTTCCGCAAAGATGTTATCGCCAAATGTTACGGCGGAGATATTTCCCGCAAGCGAAAGCTACTGGAAAAGCAAAAAGAAGGGAAAAAGCGGATGAAAATGATCGGATCGGTGAGTATTCCGCAAAGTGCTTTTCTGGCTGTACTGAAGTCGGATAATGATTAGGATCAAGGCCTAGAACCGAGAGCTAAAGATAGAAAATCATAATATGAAACCATTCGTAGATTTGATAAATGAACAACAAAATCAAAGCAGGACTTTATATTCATATCCCCTTTTGCCTGAGCAAGTGTGCTTATTGCAGTTTTTACTCGATTAAATCCATCAGCCTGATCCCGGATTATCTTGCGGCACTGCGGAAAGAAATCAAATTTTACAGCAAATCTTTCCGGTCATTCGATACAGTTTACATCGGCGGCGGCACTCCATCTATTCTCAGTTCCGAGCATTTGTCGGATATTTTCTCCGCCATTCATAAAACATATCGGATCGATGCAGGTGCCGAAATCACAATGGAATTAAACCCCGGGGATACTTCGCGGGAATATTTAAAAATGCTGCGCACAATCGGTGTGAACCGTTTAAACATCGGTATTCAAGCCTTTGATGACAAACTTTTAAAATTTCTGGGACGCAGGCATTCCGCCTCGCAGGCGATTGCAGCGATCAGCACGGCAAGAGAGGCCGGGTTCGGCAATCTGGGAATAGATTTGATTTACGGAGTTTACGGCACCGGCATTAAATCATGGAAAAATACTTTACAAAAAGCCGTTTCTTTTGCCCCGGAACATATTTCCTGCTATCAACTTTCCCTCGATAAAAAAACTCCTCTCTATAAAAAATATTACCGGGAAGGATGGAGCCTGCCTGATGAAAATACGGAACGTAACTTATTCTTTATCAACGCTTCCGAACTGGAAAAAACGGGTTACATTCATTATGAAGTTTCCAATTTTGCCATAAGCGAAAATCTTCGTTCCAGACACAATATGAAATACTGGCGGCATGTACCTTATCTGGGGCTGGGTCCGGGAGCACATTCTTTCTCCGGCGGTAAAAGATGGTGGAATAAACCCTCGGTAAAAAAATATTTAATTACTTTGGCCAACGGAGAAATGCCGGTAGAAAATTCTGAGAAGCTCACGCAGGAACAGTTGCAACTGGAAACTATATTTTTAGGATTGCGGACAAAAGACGGAGTCGATCTTGGAGTTTATAAACAAAAATACGGTTTGGATCTGCTTGCCGAAAAAAAAACAATGATTTCAACACTGCTGGCTAACAAACTCGTGAAACTGGACAATAATATTCTCTCTCCCACCTGTGCAGGCATGGCGGTAGCCGACAGCCTTGCCCTGATTTAAAGCGGCAAGGCTGCGGAAACCTGTTTCAAAGTCAATTTTTCTGAAAATCCATACTATATTTTCGCGGCCTTCTGCAGACTTTTCACCATATCTGTTTTTTCCCAGCGGTAATTATCCATGAAAAATGTCCGGGGAATTTTACGGTAAATCTCGCCGCTCAGCAGACTGAATTTTCCAATCATGCCTTCCGGAGTTAAATCGAAAATATCCTGATCTTCAACAATTTTTGCCAGTTTTTCATCCGAAATCTTACCGGTACCGAATGTATTGATATAAATAGAAAACGGCCGGGCGATGCCTATAGCATAGGCAAGCTGGACACTGCATTTGGAGGCAAGACCTGCGGCCACAATATTTTTGGCGACATAACGTGCTCCGAAAGCCGCGGAGCAATCCACCTTTTCCGGAGACTTATTCACAACGGAGCCGCCGCCCAGCTGGGCTCCGGGATAACCGCCGTAAAACTGAACAACCAGTTTGCGCCCGGTAACGCCTGAATCTGCAGCGCTGCAGGAATTGATGGCATTCCATTCACCGGTAGGATTAAAAAGAAACTCCGTCTTTTTATCTACAAACTCTTCCAGGCAATCGAACGCTATTTTTTTCGCCTTGTCTCTGACTTTGCTTTTATTGCCTTTTACGTAACGGTAATCAATTGCATTAGACATCAGTACTTTGGCTAACCGTAACGGCTTTCCTGTTTTCAGATCATAGTCAACGGAAACCTGACCTTTACCATCCGGTGCGAATATCGGATCCTGACAATATTCGAATGCCCGCATCATTTTGTTTACGAGAACATAAGGCAGCGGCAGAAGCTCCGGTGTCTCATTGCAGGCAAATCCGTACATAATGCCCTGATCTCCGGCACCGATTTCATGATCCTTGTTCAAAAGGCAACTGGTACCCTGGTTGATATCCGGCGATTGGGGAATTATGGCGTTTAAAACACCCATGAGCTTCCCGTTGAGACCGACAGCTGCGTGATTATAGCCGATGGACAGAATCGATTCTCTGGCAATATTATCGATATCAACGTATGTTCTTGTCCGCACTTCACCTCCGACAATGCATATCCCTTTGCCCAAAAAAACCTCTATACCGCAATGGGGCATATTGGCTGTATTGAGGCCTTTTTTCTTTTCTTCATCCAGAATTGCCGCAATCACATTTGCCGCAACAATATCGGCAACAATATCAGGATGACCAACTTTAACGCTTTCCGATGATATTTGCATGGAAACAACCTCCTTTTAGGAATTATTTTGTATGGTTCATTAAGCACAAATAAAAAAACCCGCGCTTAAGCACGGGTTCAATTTATTTTGAATTGATTTTTCAGTGCTTTAGCACATTTATAAAGCGGAGCAATTTACTTTTAAATCACCGCTTGTTTGTTCGAATATCATAAAATCAGATAAAATCAAGTAATTTTTACTGATCTTAATTTTACTTTTTATATTGCCGCAGTCGGAATAATAAATTTCAAGCCATCTGCAATTATTTTCTGCAAAACATATCCGGATAGCTAACGTATTTCCTCCAAAACGTAACCAGCATAGACTTTTTCCTTAACAAAGAAGGCATACAATTCGGCATCGATATGATTATCTTTAGCCATTTTCTCCATAATTTTCAATGCTTCCGATAAACTTTTACCCTTTTTATAAGGCCGGTCGCAGGCGGTAAGAGCTTCAAAAACATCGGCAATGGCAATTATTCGTGATTGCAGTGAAAGCTCATCTCCTTTCAACCCGAGAGGATAACCGGTACCGTCGATTTTTTCATGATGGGCAGCGGCATAAGAGGCAACATTGCGCATTTTTTTGGGAAACGGAAGCTGAGAAAGCATTTTATGCGAGACAAGAGCATGGTTATTGATGATGCTCCTCTCTTCTTCGTTGAGCGTCCCGCGCCGAATGCATAAGTTATAAACTTCTTCATCCGAAAGAAGCTGTCTGGTTTTTCCCTCGAGGACATAATTACGTCCGGCGATTTTTTTAATTCTGGCTATTTTTTCATCATCCAGAAATTCTCCACCCTTATTAACTTCACTCAGGAACTGATATTCTTCCTCCAATACTTTTATTGCATAAGCAGCGTCTTTGTCTTTGGTTGTTTTGTCTTTGCGTTTATCTTTACCTTCTACCGTTGCATAATCTTTTTGAATTAATCCTATGCGTGTTTTAACATCGTGAATCCGATCATAAACAGATTCCAGCTTTGTTGCCTTATCCACCACATATTCAGGAGTGGTGATTTTCCCGACATCATGGAGCCAGGCGGCCAGGCGTAACTCCCGCAGCTGATCATCGGAAAACTTTATGTCGGCAAATTTACCATAATTTATGTCATTGATTTTATGAGCCATCGTCATTGTCAATTCGGCAACCCGGCGTACATGACCGCCGGTATAAGGAGACTTTTCATCAATGGCCGTAGCAATTGTTCGAATAAATGATTCCAGCAGGTTTTCCAGGTCATGAATCAAACGGTTATTGGAAAGAGCCACCGCCGCCTGTGATGCCAAAGACAGAATCATTTCCTGGTATTCCGGAGAAAATTTTATTACTTCGCCGGTTTTCGGGTCCAACGCATTTAAAAGTTGTAAAACACCGATAATGTCATTTTCATGATTACGTAAAGGCACAACCAGCATGGACTTGGAACGATAACCGGTACTCCGGTCAAATTTTTTCGTTCCTGCAAAATTGAAACCCCGGGCATGATATACATCGGCAATATTTATTGTCTCGCCGGATACGGCAACATAAGCCGATACATTGGCATTATTAGGACTACCGTCGGAATTTCTCAGCCTCACGGGCGGCCAGGCTATTTTCCCTCCGGAACCACCCATACGTACAGCCAGTGAACTGTTCTGAACAATTGCAAAATGAAGTTCCTTTTCATCATCCGACATTATATAAAGAGTCCCGGCATCGGCATTGGTAAACTTGCGCGCTTCATCAACAATCATCTCCAGAAGGCGATCAAGTTTTTTTTCCGCCGAAAGCGCCGTACCGATACGGGTAAGTCTTTTGATCTGATCTAATTGTAATTCGGACAATTGCTGAACTGCATTCAGCCGATTGATTAAAAACCGGTTGTTTTGATTATTATCGGTGATGCCGCCATAATGATTTTCATTATTCGTACTCATGGCCAGCCTTTGTTAATCTGTTATTACCTGACTATAACAGAGGCATTGTCTTTTTCAAGGCGTTTTTTAATTTTCTCCAGTTCATCCTCGGAATAACTTTCTTCCTGAAGGAATTTTTTATTAAGAGTTTTTACCGGAATAAATTTCTGTAATACATAATGATGTGCCCCCGGAATTAGAGCGGCAATTTTCAAAATATCATTTGGCGTCAATTGTGATTTGACAATAGTCGTACGGAATTCACACGGCAGCCCGGTCTGCAATATAATACTGATGCTTTCCATTATTTTTTCAGGGTCAATCGGTACACCGGCAACTGCTTTATACTTGTCCAGGGGGCTCTTTATATCCATGGCAATAAAATCGAGCAGTTTATTCGTTAGAAGAGCCTTCACGACCTGCGGTTGCGATCCGTTGGTATCTAATTTTACGGCAAACTCCATTTTTCTTATCTTTTTTATAAACGGCAGCAATGTTTTTTGGATAGTAGGCTCACCGCCGGTAATTGTCACGGCATCGAGCTTACCTCGACGAGTATTCAGGAAGTTCAGCACGGCATCTTCATCAAGACACGGCTGAAACAACCGTGAGTTCACGAGTTCCGGATTATGGCAATACGGACATTTAAAATTGCACCCCTGTAAAAAAATAACGGCGCAAATCATCCCCGGATAATCAATCAATGATACTTTCTGCAAACCGCCGATATTCATTTTGCTTTTTCCTTGTATTGTACGCGCAGACGCACCGCGCCGGGAATTGTTTTTACGACAAAACCTTTTGGTTATTGAAACCGAAATACCTGTCGCGAGTTGAATTCTTCCTGTTTGCCTTTATTCCACTGTTTAACCGGCCGCAAATACCCGACTACGCGGGAATAAACCTCGCAATTATCGGCGCAGGTCGGGCATGTTTCATGTTCGCCTTTTATATAGCCGTGTGACGGGCATACGCTGAAGGTGGGAGTAAAGGTTATATAGGGTAAATGGTAATTGTAACAAATCTTCCGGACCAGTTTTTTCACCGATTGGGGATCATCAATCCTCTCTCCGGCAAATGTATGAAAAACCGTACCTCCGGTATATTTTATTTGAATTTCATCCTGCAAATCCAGCGCCTCAAAAACATCGTCGGTATAGTTTACCGGCAATTGTGTGGAATTGGTATAAAACGGCTCCGCCTTCCTTGCTTCGCCGTCGCTGGCACAAATGATGTCATTATATTTTTCTTTATCAATTTTCGCCAGACGATAAGAAGTGCCTTCCGCCGGTGTTGATTCCAGGTTGTAGTTATTTCCCGTTTCCTTTTGGAAACTGATCAGTTTTGTTCGCATAAAATCAAGAACCTGTTTAGTAAACTTCTGCCCTTCTTCCGAAGCAATATTACTCCCCAGAAAATTTAAACAGGCTTCATTCATGCCGACCAGTCCGATAGTGGAAAAATGATTCTTCCAGTACTCATTGAACCGCTCTTTAACATTGCGCAGATAGTATTTGGTGTACGGATAAAGATTGCCTTCGGTAAATTTTTCCAGAACTTTTCTTTTCGTCTCCAGACTCTCTTTGGCAACTTCCATTAATGTTTCCAGCTTCTGCAGAAAATCTTTTTTGGATTTCGCAAGATAGGCAATGCGCGGCATATTAATGGTGATAACACCGATGGAGCCTGTAAGCGGATTAGAACCGAACAATCCGCCGCCTCTCATTTCCAACTCCCGGTTGTCGATCCGCAGGCGGCAACACATACTGCGGGCGTCTTCCGGATTCATGTCGGAATTAATGAAATTGGAAAAATAAGGAACTCCGTATTTGGCGGTCATTTCCCACAAATCCTGCATATTGGGATCATCCCAGTTAAAATCTTTGGTAATATTGTAAGTCGGAATCGGGAATGTAAATACTCTTCCCTTGGCATCACCTTCCGCCATAACCTGCAGAAAAGCTTTATTAAAAATATTTATTTCTTCCTGAAAATCCTTGTAGGTTTCTTTTTGCGGCTCGCCGCCAATGATCACGCTCTGGTCGGAATAATATTTGGGAACGGTAATATCGAGTGTTACATTGGTAAAAGGTGTCTGGAAGCCGACCCGCGTCGGCACATTAATATTAAAGATGAATTCCTGCAAAGCTTGTTTTACTTCGGCAAATTTCAATCCGTCATAACGGATGAAAGGCGCCAGAAGAGTATCAAAATTAGAAAAAGCCTGTGCTCCGGCCGCTTCTCCCTGCAGGGTATAAAAGAAATTCACCACCTGCCCTAAAGCGCTCCGCAGATGCTTTGCCGGCTTGGACTCTACCTTGCCGGAAACACCCCGAAACCCCTGTAAAAGCAAATCATACAAATCCCATCCGACGCAATATACGGAAAGCAAGCTCAAGTCATGAATATGGAAGTCACCATCATTATGCGCTTTCCTGATTTCCGGAGTATAAATTTCATTGAGCCAGTAAACTTTGCTGACTTCCGATGAAATGTAATTGTTCAAACCCTGCAACGAATAGTCCATATTGCTGTTTTCATTGATTTTCCAGTCTGATTTTTTCAGATATTGATCGACAAGATCTACTTCCATCTTATTGGTGATATCACGTAAGCGGGCATGTTGATCACGATAAATAATGTAAGATTTTGCCGTTTTGCGATACGAGGAAAGCAGAAGAACTTCTTCTACGATATCTTGAATTTCTTCTACATTCAGGACACGGCTGTCAAATAATTTCTCGGCAAGATTCAACACCTTGATGGTTAATTTACGGGCCTCCTGGAGATCAAATTCACCTGTGGCCATTCCGGCTTTGGCTATGGCGTTGGTAATTTTTTCCGCATTAAATTTAACAAAACGGCCATCTCTCTTTTTAATTTTTGTATTCATTTTGACTCCCGTAAACAGATAAAAAAGAAGAAATACAACCCCACCAACGACGCTATATATTGGGGCTGTCGATTACAATACCACTACATATAGTCATTATCAAGAAAATAAATTCATTAAAGTTATTTTTTTTAATCCCTGCCTTGCATTTTGATTCTTTAAAGATTATTAAACTAATAATTCTTCATAAATGGTGACAGCCCGATTGAATATTAACAAAGCAAAGGCATCAAAAATAAAAGGTTTTTTGGATGAGCAGGAAGCCGATTACCTCTATAAACTGGCACTTGCGGCGAGTAAACGGTGCCCCTGTCTGGAAATCGGCAGTTACTGCGGAAAGTCCGCCGTTTATATAGGCAGCGCCTGTAAAGCAAATAAATCCATTTTATTTTCCATCGACCATCATTGCGGTTCGGAAGAACAACAGCCCGGAGAAGCTTACTTTGATCCTGATTTACTGAATCAGGAAACGGGGAAAATCGACACTTTAAAATTTTTTTGTAAAACAATTACTGATTTCAATCTGGAAGATGCGGTAATTCCGGTTGTGGGACGCTCCGAGATAGTGGGTCGCAGCTGGCAAACTCCTTTGAGCTTTGTTTTTATCGACGGCAGTCATGCCTATGAATCAGTGCTTTCCGATTACGATACATGGTCAAGGCATATTATCCCGGGAGGTTATCTTGTTTTTCATGATATTTTCCCGGATCCGGCCCAGGGAGGTCAGGCCCCTTATGAGATTTATCAAAAGGCCCTGGCATCTCTTTCTTATGATGAAATGCCGATGGTTCAATCACTGGGAATATTAAAGCGGAAAGATAACCCCGCCGCTTATATTCCGAACAGAAATAAGTACATGATTTCCCAAAAATTATTTTTTTCAAATTGACCCCGGCTACCGGTTCTCCTATACTTATATTTAAACCTGTTATTATTTTGAGGAATCCATATCATGATTAATAAAACTGAAGTTGACTCTGAAGAGAATACCGGATCAAAAAATATTTCCCATAAACACGGACCAAGGATAAAAACAGATTCTCCCGTCCCCGGCAATTCAGTCATATTTAACAGGGAATATCCCATCCCCGAAGAACTTTTGAAAAGCCTGCGTTACGAATATTTAAGACGCGAGCTCTGGGTTCCTCTGGAATTAAGAGGCGGAAAGATCGTCGTAATAGTCGACAATCCCAATAATATTCTTAAACGGGACATCATAGAAAATATTCTGAAGACAAAAGCAGTTGAATACGTTTCGGCAACAAAACAAGACATCTGGAAATTTATTGAATATTTTTATGATGTCGGTGAACCGGAGGATGAAAATATCACCTCTGGAGAGACAAAAATAGGGAAGATTCCGGGTGTTTCGGAAGCGGATTTAAGCGTTGTAAAACTCGTCAATGATGCGATCAGTGAAGCTTATGATAAAAGAGCTTCCGACATCCACATTGAGCCTGATTCCCAGGACAAGATCGTAAATATCCGTTTTCGCATTGACGGTGAATGCATCCCTTACAAGACATTTCCCTACGAATACAAGGCGGCCATAGTTTCCCGTATAAAAATAATGGCCAACCTTGATATTACGGAGAAACGTCTTCCGCAGGACGGCAAGATCAAATACAAAGTGCCGGGCGCCGACGAGATAGAACTTCGTGTTGCCACCCTGCCCACACATGGTTACGTGGAAGATGTGGTGTTGCGCCTTCTTACCCGGGGAAAAATTATGACGCTTGATGAACTCCGTATGCCCCCAAACGTCCATACCCTTTTCAAATCACAACTTACCAAGCCTTACGGACTAATACTGCTTGTCGGGCCGACCGGGTCGGGAAAAACAACTACCGCTCATGCCGCACTGCAGGTGATCAATAAACCCAACGTTAAAATCTGGACGGCGGAAGATCCCGTAGAAATCACACAGCAGGGAATTCGTCAATTGCAGATTCATCATAAAATAGGCCTTGATTTCGCAGCAGCTATGAGATCATTTTTGCGCGCTGATCCCGATGTGATAATGGTTGGAGAAATGCGTGATTATGAAACGGCCAAAATGGGCATAGAAGCATCGACAACAGGCCACCTGGTGATGAGTACTCTGCATACCAATAATGCCCCGGAAACCATAGTACGTCTTCTTGATATGGGCATCGATCCCTTTGCCTTCGCCGATTCCCTGCTTTGCGTTCTCGCCCAGAGACTGGTCCGTCGCCTGTGCGTTAAATGCAAAGAAGCTTATCAGCCCTCCGCACAGGAATACGCCGAGCTTGCCCATCATTACGGTGAGAAAGCCTTTGCCGCACTCAATATAAAGAATGACGGTGATTTTAAACTCTACAGAACTAAAGGTTGTACAGAATGCAACAACATGGGATACCGCGGCAGAATCGGTCTCTTTGAACTGCTGATCGCCTCCGACAACATCAAACAAATGATCATCAGCCGCAAATCCATTGCCGCTCTGCGTAAAACGGCAATGACTGAAGGTATGGAGACACTGTTGCAATGCGGTGTCAGCAAGGTAATCGCCGGAGAAACAGATTTGATGGAAGTTTTGAGCGTCTGTATCCGCTGATTCCATTTCCCGATGCCCTGAAGAGCTCAAAATTAAGCGCTGCTTTTATTGGCAAAGCTTGCCACGGCACGGGAGACTGTGTTGTAATGGTTATTGGAAACGGAATTATGAACAGTGTTGATCTTATAAATTATACTTTGGACAGTACAAAAGCCGACCGGACGCCGCGATCGGGCGGCTTGCTTTTGCTGAACTTTTAATGATTTGCTCCTATAGATTACTAATCGTTACCTACCCATTTCCATATACAGTCTCCACCGGAAACCGCCGCTTGCAGATAACCGCGATGGGCGAAATCACCAATTGTTTTATTGACGACTGACTCAGCGGCACCGGTTTGAGCCGCAATCCTTTTGCACAACTCGATCAGAGCATTTTGTTGCGAGCCTTGAAATATCGAATTTTCGACGAAACCGCATTTTTCAATAAGGTCGTCTTTTAAAATCCGATAACTCAGTTGCATGCGGGAGTGGCCTTCCACCTGCAAATTTTCCGCCGGTGTATTTGCACCATTTTCATAACCGCGCAAAAGCCTTTGCCATTCCTCTTCCACCTCATTGTCATAACGGGAAACGAATTTCCGAATATCCTGCGGCCTCAATGCCGAAGTCCTGACAATGGCATCGTTGGCATCATATTTATCCCAATTGTCCGTTAATATCTCCAAATCATATTTGTGAACTTTTTCGCGCACTGTCGTTCCAGGAAACGGCGCTAAAAAATGATAGCCGTAAAGAATATTCAGGCTGCGGGCAAAATCTTCCGTCTGCTTCAGAGTTTCCTTTGTTTCTCCCGGCAGGCCGACCATGAAGGAGGCATGGGCGATCATGCCCGCCTCTTGGCACATTTTCACTGCACTGCGCACCTGTTCGAGTTTTATCCCTTTTTTAATCCTTTTGAGCATATCCTCATTGCCGGTCTCCACACCGAAGCTGACGCTGTCACAACCTGCATCAACCATCACCTTCAGCATCTCCTGATCGACGGTATCTACACGGGCAAAAGCACTCCAGGTGAACTTTAAACCGCGCTTCCGGATCCCCAGGCATATTTCCTTTACCCGCTCAAGGTCTGCGGCAAAAAGGTCATCGGCGATATTGATGCGCTCAAAGCCCAGAGCCAATATCCCCTCCATTTCATCGAGTACGTTTTCGACTCGGCGCCGGCGTATTTTTGCACCGACCATTCTGCGACCCTGGCAAAATATGCAGGAATGGGGACAGCCGCGCCCGGTAATCATGCTGACGGGAAACCCCAACGCCCGATAGCGCGTCACAGACAACAAGTGACGCGCCGGTTGGGAAAGAGTATCAATATCGGCAATAAATTTTCTTTGGCCTGTAATAAATACGCCACCTTCTTTTCTGTAAGCAATTCCGGAAATATTTTCCCATTTGCCGATATTTTTCAGGTGAGGCAACAATTCCCCGATTGTCTCTTCCGCCTCACCCAACAAAATCAAATCAATTTCCGGATATTTTTTTAAAGTTTCTTCCGCCGTAAAAGATACATGCGGCCCGCCCATCATGGTGATTACTTCCGGATTGATGCTTTTGACATCCCGCAGGATCTTCTGTGCCTCGTAAAAGTTCATCGTAACTGAACCGGCGCCGACAACGTCCGGCTGAAAGTCATTGAGCTGTTTATTTAGTTTTTCTTTGGAGTAGCCGGAAATAACATAATCAAATATTTTAACTTCGGCGCCGGCGGCAAGAAAAGCTGCCGCTACATATGTTATGCCCAGGGGCGGTGACGGTATTTCGGAAAGTGGATAAGGTGTCGCAATAATGGCAATCCGCAATAGTCAGTCTCCTTTACGCGGAAAGAGCATGGATCGGAACCATCCGGCAAGAGTATTCCCGGCCATATTGGTTCTGTCAATTATTTCAAAATCAGCCGCCAGCTTGGACGGTTCGGCAAGCCACTGGGTTCGAGTCGTAAGGGGCTTTGCGGGATCAAGGTATTTCAGTACCATTGCCGGATTGCCTCCGGCAATGGCATTAGCAGGTATATCTTTCAGTACCACCGCACCGGCTCCGATAATCGCATTATCCCCGACTGTAACTCCCTTCCCGACCAAGACACTATCGCCGATCCAGACATTGTGGCCTATATTTACAGCCGCGGTGTTGCCGATGGATTGACTGCGGTCATATATGCCGTGCCAATCGGAATCGCTTATTGATACGCTTTGTGCCATCATGCAGCCGTCGCCGATGTTTATTGCCGTTGCCGACATAATACGCGTGCCCGGACATATGAGGCAACATTTACCGATTGCAATTTTTCCGGAATTTTCATCTTTTGACCAGATAGTAAATCTGACTTTTTTATCCGGCGTGGCTATAACCGTTGTATAATCTCCCAGAGATACCGGGCCACCGAATATTTCCACGTGCCACGGTTTCATGAAGTGCAGACCATGGCCATAATACTCGCATTGCGGCGCCAGATAGTAATGCGCATACCACTTCTGGAATTCGTTGTATAAATGTTTGACGTAATAAGGCCTATGATCTTTTCTCATAATACATTAATATTGATGTTTAGATTTCTGTCTGGGCCCCCAGAATTGATGGCTGAAAAGTTTTGCCGCCGGAGTTATTTCATTTAAAGCATCCCAGGCCAAGAGAACCGCCGCCGCCGTCCAGCCGGTTTTTTCTTCCGGCCAGATAACTCCATCCGGAAAAGTAGCTCCCATCCAGAATGATCCGTCACTGTACCTTTTGTCGGCAATCCAGCCGAAGACCAGTCTTGCCCTGAATATATCGCCGATTGCTGTCAGCGCCAAAACCAGTTCCGCCGATTCGGCAATAGTTACCCAGGGGTGATCGGAAACACAACGCACCCCCCACTCCGGCACAACAAATTTTTCCCATGATTTATCTATTCTCTTTTTCGCTTCTGCACCGGTTACCGCTCCGCATAATACCGGATAATACCAATCCATCGAAAAGCGGGATTTAATTCTGTTGAAAAGATCCGGTTTGTTTTTAATGGCCGTCTCCAGCAGCCTGTCTGCTTTTTCCCACTGCGGTCGCTTTTTGCCTATGATCTCCGCGATCGCAAAAGCGCATTTGATGCTCATATGGATGGAACTGCATCCCGTAAGCAGAGCCATGCTGTCAACAACGCCGTCTTTATTTTTAGCCCAGAATATTTCTCCTTCCGGTGCCTGCATGCTCACTGCGTAGTCAATCCCTTTGGATACCGCAGGCCACATTGATTTTAAAAAATTCACATTCCCGGTGACAAGATAGTGATGAAAAACCCCGACAGCCATGTAAGCCGAAAAATGTGTTTCTTTGGTAGGATCAATAACTGCCCCGTCTTTTGTAGCTGACCACCAGCTGCCGTCGGGAAGCTGTTGCCCGGCCAGCCATTCATAAGCCCGCACGGCCTCGGCATAAAATCCGCCGACGCTCAAACCCATGGCGCTTTCCACATGATCCCACGGATCGGTTTTCCCTCCGGCAGACCAGGGAATTTCGCCGGTTTCTTTTTGCAGAGAAGCAATAAAAGCCCCCAGCTCTTCTGCGGATATGGTGTTCTTGTTATCCTGAACGGACAAGTTTAATTCCACTCTCAGCCCTTCTTTAAATAAAAAACAATGCTTTTGCCTAAGATCGGGTTTAAAATTTCTTCGAGCCTGCGCACAAAAAATGGCTTTTGCATAATATCCCACTCCAGAAATTTCTTATAATATCTGACCAGCCAATGTCCTTCATTTTTCAGGCCCACCAGGCATTTTATCCACCAGTAAGGAGCATGCAATGCATGGCGATAGTTAATTTCCCGGCAACGGACTCCACTTTCTGAAAGCATTTTTTTCAACCGGTTTGTTTTATAAATACGAAGATGTCCGCCTTTCTCATTAAAGTAGTCCCGGGAAATCATCCAGCAGATCTTTTCCGGCAGGTAGCGGGGAACGCTTACCACCAGATCACCCTGCGGCTTCAATACGCGCACCAGCTCCCGCAGGGCATTATGATGCTCCGGAATATGCTCCAGCACTTCCGAGCAGATGACGCAATCAAATGCTTCATCGGCAAACGGCAGCCGGTTGATATCCGCTTTCAGAACCTGGAGATGCTTTGTTGCGGCGTCAGTCATTTCCCGCAAAGAAGCAAGGGCTGTATTCAAATCTTCTTCATTCCGGTCAATCCCGAATATCCACAGACCGGGTATTTTCACAAGTTCACGTAAATGCCTGCCTGTTCCGCAGCCGGCATCAAGCACAATTCTGCCGGATTGCAAGTGCAGATCAGGAACGTCTATCGTAACCATTAATCGCCTCTCGATAAACACTCACGACATCCTGCGCCGCCCGCTGCCAGTTAAAAACTGCTTTGACCCGTGCCAGCCCCGCCCCGGCCAGTCTGTTGCGATAATCCGGATTATCGAGAAGATTGATAATGGCGTGGGCCAACGCTGCCGCATCCGCCGGAGGCACTATTATTCCGGCATTGCCCACCACTTCCGGCAATGCTCCACCGCTGGTACTGACAAGAGGCACGCCGCAGGCCATTGCCTCCGCCGCGGGAATGCCGAAGCCCTCATATAAAGAAGGCACAACAGCAACCGTAGTCTCGGCATAATAGCGGGCAAAATCTTCATTTTTAATCCGTCCGGTAAAATGAACAATACCCCCGATTCCCAATTCTCCGACAAGCCGCCGGATTATTCCGTTTTTTTTCGGTTCACCGATTACAGTTAATTTTATTGAGCGTTTCTTCTGCAGAAGAGCCACAGCTTCGAGCAGATAGCGCAATCCCTTGAGAGGAGTATCCGCACTGTTGGTAACGAGCAACGAATTATCGGGCCTGGCGGGATTTTGCACAGGATAAAAATATTCCGTATTGACACCGTTGGGAACCACATGAAAGCGTGACTTCTTAATGGCAAATTCCTGCGCAATATCATTTTTTGCGCACTCCGAGACGGTAATGATGTGAGAGATTTTCCCGGCCACCTTCTTTTGCATCCGGATAAACGAATACCAGCGCCGAATCCTCATTTTATGATACACGGACCGTGCTTCCCGGATTTCCTCATACTTATCTACGGTAATGGGATGATGAATTGTTGCCACAGTCGGAATGCCGAGCCCGGCGATTCTGCCGATGCCGTAGGCAAGGCACTGGTTGTCATGAACAATGTCGTAACCTGCCGAATGTTTGCGGAGATATTTGTGGACACGGACGCCGAAGGTATAAGGTTCCGGAAAACCGCCGCTGCACATGCTTAAGAATTCATACAGATTCAACGGAGAGGCGAGATCACGCAGTTTTTCGACCTTGAAGAGGTGATCGGGATTATAAAGATCAAGACCGGGCAAGTGATGCAGTTTGATTCCGGCATCAAGATGCGGATAAGGCGGCCCGGACATCACGTCAACACTATGCCCCAGATCAATTAGAGCCTTGCTCAAATGCCTTACATAAACACCCTGGCCGCCGGAAGCGGGATTTCCCCGGTAGGTAAGGAGGCATATTTTTAATGGGCGGTTGCCACTGGCTGAGGTCACTAAAGAGCTCTCTGGATAATGTATTTTGAATTCGCAAACATGGCCGTAATCTCTTTTGTTGTCAATCCGGCACCATGAGCAATCTTTGCCGCCGCTTCCGCACCGACAAAATCAGCAGGAGAATGGGCATCATTATCCAAAACAAGTTTTGCCTTACATTGAGCGGCAATTTTAGCCACATGACCATTGCTTAAACTGTGGCCTCTGCGGGTGGTTATTTCCAGATAAATACCTCTTGCCGCCGCAATTTCCGCTTCTTTCGCCGTGATCAGGCCCGGATGCGCCAGAATATCGATATCGGCTCTGAGGGCAGCACGGTTAGTTCCGGGGGGCACCGGCTCCACAAGCGTTTCCCCGTGTACTATCACTATTTTGGCTCCCAGTTTGCGGGCATCGGCAGCCAGAGAGGCAATATCGAGCGGATCGACATGCGTAAGTTCAATTCCCGGCAAAACGGTAATCTTGCCCCTTTGGGTGATCTTTTTGCATACCTTGATCAGTCGGGGAATAATGAAATCATAATTGGAATGATCAGCATGATCGGTAATGGCTATTGCTTTATATCCCGCAGCATACGCCCGCTGGGCCAGTTCCGCCGGGATTAAATCTCCGTCGCTGAAAATGGAATGAGTGTGCAGGTCGATCATGTGAAATCTCCTTCCCGTTCTGGTATAGATTATATTAGTGTACGTTTGATTAACAAATTTACGCCTGCCGGTCAATAAAGATACAACAGGGCCTGGAATAATTTACCTTTATCGCCGGCTTTTTATGTAACCTTCTTCTCTTTCTTGTTCAACAGCAGAAATGTCGCCGAGACACGGCAGAGATTTTTACCCTGAGCATTTGTCACCAGGCAATCACCGATAATCAGGCTTTTACCTTTTTTGAAGACGGTAGCATCGGCAATAATATCTCCGGAATTTTCCCCGGCCAGAAAATTGCTTTTGAGTTCAATTGTAGTTAATCCTTCTTCCGGTAATAGCTTTGTCATCATGGCATGAGCAATACACTCGTCGGCCAGAGCAACCAGCAAGCCTCCTTGTATCGATTTCGCTCCCTGTAAATATTCGGGACGAACCGGCATGCGAAACCGGGCATAACCTTCTTTTAAGTCTGTAAGTTCAATGCTCATAAAATCCAGAAAGGGATTGAGCCCTTTCTGGCCGGTTTTTATTCTTTCCAGATATTTAACGTAATTAGGAATAGTCGACCTCGCTTGAAGAAAAATAATTAATGATACAAAAACACAACCTTTGTAATTTGTTTTATTTATAACAAATTATTACGGTCTTTTCCAGCTGACTTCCGCTGGTTAATATTTACTCTCCCGGATACTCATAAACGGGTAAATCCTATCCACTTTTTTAATAAAACACCCCGCCGGAAAATCAATTTTCTGAATGCTCCGCTTATCTGATTCTCCAGGACCAATTATTATATCTTTGTTTTTAATAAGTTATTGTCTTATTATTTAAGAATGCCGTTAATTTATAATAATTTAAAACTATTCTTTCGCACCTGGCATAAGCATTGCTCATAACCTGTTTACAACAACCGGAATATTAAAAATAATTATGTTTAATCTACTCCGGGATAGAACCGGGAATAAACAAACGGTTGAAAAATTTATTTAATCAAGATAGTTTCCGCAATTGCGGATTATTCTCAGCGTTTTTGACCGCATATTTTAACCTGGTATTTTGATCTTTGCCTAAACAGGATTGCCTATGCATAAAAAATTTCTTGCAGTAATACTGTCAATTTTTTTTATCACCGCCTCATCGTACGGAGCCGACATCATTAAAAGAGGCGACCTGCTGGATCTGCAGCGTTGTATTGCCATCGCTCTTACGAACCATCCCAGTATTAACGCAGCCTCCGGAACCGTAAAAGCCGGGGAAAGCAAAATAGGCCAGGCCAGGTCTAATTATTATCCGCAACTGACTTTTCAATCCAATTATCAAAGGATTGGCCCTGCTGTTTCCTCTTTACGCAATGATCCCTACAATCAGTACTCCAACACTCTGAATTTAAGTCAAAATATTTTTGATTTCGGCAAAACATCCACCCAGGTGGAGATACAAAGCTTGAACAAGGAATCGTCCGAGGCCGATCTCCATAATGTCCGTAGCCAGGTTATATTTAACGTTAAGCAATATTATTATGGGTTTTTGCAGGGTAAAATGAGCAGGAATGTGGCCTCCGAGACGGTAAACCAGTTCCTGGAACATTACAAAATGACCAAAGCTTTCTTTGAAGCGGGAAAAAGCTCCAAAATCGATGTAACCAGTGCCGAAGTAAATTTAAGCAATGCCCGGATCAACTTACTGAAAGCGGAAAATTCCCTGCGGATAGCAAAAATAAATCTTAACAATGCTATGGGCGTAACAAACGTACCAGAATATGAAATTACGGATGATTTGATTTACAAGCCCTGTGAAATTTCACTTCCCGATGCTTTACAAAACGCCTATATGAACCGGCCGGATATTCTTTCCCTTACAAGGAAAAAGGAAGGGCTGGAAAAAACCATCCAGTTGCAAAAAAAAGGCTATTTGCCGACACTTTCCGGCACTGCCGCCTACGGCTATACCGGCGATGATACTTCCCTGGATAAATCCTGGAATGTCGGCGTCACATTGACCTTCCCTCTTTTCACCGGCCTTTCCACAAAATATCAGGTGGAAGAAGCCCGGGCCAATCTGGATGTTCTAAAGGCAAATGAAAACGCCTTGAAACAAAAAGTATATCAGGAAATAGAATCGGCATATTTATCCCTTCGGGAAGCGGAAGAACGAATTTCCGCAGGTACTGTTGTCGTACGGCAGGCAGAAGAAAATGTAGAGCTTGCCCATGGCCGGTATGCTTCAGGTGTCGGCAGTTATATTGAGATCACCGATGCCATGATCTCTTTAAATAATGCTAAAATGACTTATATCAATGCACTGTCCGACTATATGGTGAATGAGGCCGGTCTGCAAAAAGCAATGGGAGCTGATAAATGAAAAAAATAATCATTGCGGTAATTGTGCTTATTGCCGTGGGAACGGGACTTTTCTTTTTTTTCCAATCCGATAAAAATGTCCCGAAATTTGTTACCGCCAAAATAACCCGCGGCAATATCAAAGCTACTATTACGGCAACCGGCACCGTCAATGCAGTAACAACTGTTCAGGTGGGAACTCAGGTCTCCGGCACAATTAAAGAACTTTTCGCTGATTATAATTCTCCGGTAAAGAAAGGGCAGCTTTTGGCGCAAATCGACCCGGCCATTTTTGAAGCACAGGTCGGACAGGCCCGGGCCAATTTAATGTCGGCAAAAGCCAATCTGGAAAAAGCACAGGTTGCATTGCGTGATACTCAAATAACCTGGGAAAGAAACAAAACGCTCTATGCCAAAAATTTTATCGCGAAAAGCGATCTTGACACGGCGGAGACAAATTATCTTTCCGCCCGGGCGCAAATTAAGGTCGCCCACGCACAAATTCAGCAAACCCAGGCAGCCCTCGATTCCGCCTCCGTCAATTTAAAATATTCCAAAATACTTTCGCCGGTTAACGGCGTTGTTATTTCCCGCAACGTTGATATCGGGCAAACGGTAGCAGCAAGCTTCCAAACACCGACACTCTTTACCATTGCCCAGGATTTAACCAAAATGCAGATAGATACAAGCGTAGACGAGGCGGATATCGGACAGGTAAAAGCTGGTCAAAATGCGGCTTTTACTGTTGATGCTTACCCGGAAGCAACATTTTCCGGTAAAGTTTCCGTTGTCCGCAATGCCCCGATTACTGTTTCCAATGTTGTTACTTACAATGCCGTTATAACCGTGGACAACACCGATCTCAAACTTAAACCGGGAATGACGGCCAATGTCGCCATCGAAACGGCAACCGTCTCCGGAGTACTGCGCATCCCCAATGCCGCACTTCGTTTCAAACCGGCGCTAACCGGGAAAAACATTGTCAGTCCCGTGGAAAAGACAGCAAAAGGTACAGGTATCTGGATTTTAGAAAATAAAAAGATGAAGCATGTGAAAATTAAGACCGGCATCACCGACGGCAATTACACACAAGTGGCGGAAGGCAATATAACTCCCGAACAGCTGGTTATTATTGAAGAAGCTGCAAACTCTAAAAAGAAGAATGATCCGGCGGGTGGTCCTCCGAGATTTATCCGTTAAGGACTTAAGATGGCTTTGATTGAAACAAGAAATCTCAGCAAATTCTACTTTGTAGGCGACAATGTTGTCCATGCCCTGGAAAATATATCGGTCCGGATTAATGCCGGAGAATTTGTGTCCATCATGGGACCTTCGGGATCAGGGAAATCCACATTTATGAATCTGATCGGCTGTCTGGATCAGCAGACCGGCGGCGATTACCTTCTGGACGGCACCAGCATCGGTGACTTGGACAAAGACAATCTGGCTGAAATCCGCAATCGAAAAATCGGCTTTGTCTTTCAGGGTTTTAATCTCCTGCCCCGCACATCCGCTCTGGAAAATGTTGAACTTCCCCTACTTTACAATCACATTACCGCCAAAGAAAGAAAAAAAAGAGCTATGAATGCCTTGGCCAGGCTCGGGCTTCAGGGACGCGAGGATCATAACCCCAACCAGCTTTCCGGAGGACAGCAGCAGCGGGTTGCCATCGCCCGGGCTCTGGTCAATGACGCTCCCGTTATCCTCGCGGATGAACCAACCGGCAATCTTGACACAAAAACCAGCGTGGAAATCATGGAACTGTTTGTGCAGCTGAATTCGGAGGCGCAGACAACCATCATTCTGGTTACCCATGAACAGGATATTGCCGAATTCAGCAAAAGGATCATTAGATTTCTGGATGGTCACATTGTCAGCGATGTGCCTGTGGTGAAGAAATGATTAATGTAAATTCAACATTCAAAATCGCTCTGCGGGCACTATGGGTAAATAAAATGCGTTCTTTTCTCACCATGCTGGGTATAATTATCGGTGTGGGAGCGGTAATAACCATGCTGGCTGTCGGTACCGGCGCCAGTCAAAAGATATCCGAACAAATAGCGAGTGTCGGCAGTAATCTGCTTATCGTCATTCCCGGCAGTATAACGCAAGGCGGTATTCGTATGGGCAGCGGCAGCCACTCCACACTGACTCTGAATGATGCCGAAGCCATCGAAAAAGAATGCTCGGCAGTAAGCGCGGTTGCTCCTTTCGTTAATACCGCCGCCCAGGTGGTCTATGGAAATCAAAACTGGGCTACAGGCATTTTCGGAACATCTCCCGGCATTCTGGAAGTGAAAGATTGCACCCTCGTGACCGGAAGAAATTTTACCGATCAGGATATCCGCAGCGCTACCAAGGTCTGCATTCTGGGACAGACTGTTGTGGATAATCTCTTCGGCGGCATTGATCCCATAGGTCAGATAGTCCGGATTAAGAAAGTTCCTTTTACGGTAATCGGCGTCCTCGAACCCAAAGGACAATCCATTATGGGACAGGATCAGGACGATGTCATCTATATTCCGCTCACTACTGCTCAAAAAAAGATTGTTGCCACGCATGTACCGGGTATGGTGCGCTCCATTATGGTCAAGGCAAGAAGTGCTGACGACATGGCACTTGCGGAAAAACAGGTCACCGAACTGCTGCGCCAGAGGCATCGCAGCGGCCCTTCCAAAGAAGATGATTTCACCGTAAGAAACCTCTCCCAGATGATGCAGGTGGCGGAACAATCGGCCCGTGTCATGACGATATTACTGGGGGCAATTGCTTCCATTTCCCTGCTCATCGGCGGCATCGGTATTATGAACATTATGCTGGTTTCAGTCACTGAAAGAACAAGGGAAATCGGCATTCGCATGGCCATCGGCGCAAAAACATGGGACATCCGGATTCAATTTATTATCGAGGCGCTTACTCTTTCCTTAATCGGTGGAATTTTCGGGATTATTCTGGGAATAACCGGATCTTCACTTATATCGATACTTACCGAATGGACAACCGTGGTTTCCCCGCTGTCCATAATCATGGCCTTTGGTTTTTCGGGCTTTGTCGGCATTTTCTTCGGCTTTTATCCGGCCTACAAGGCGTCTCTGCTCAATCCTATTGACGCTTTAAGATATGAATAATTTTTTATTGAACAAATACCGTTCCGGACAATATTTATAATTTCTTGCAAAAATATTGCCCTTGCTTTAAAACACTCCATCTCAACTTATTGAATAAACCATGACTAATAAATTTCTCCCGATAAAATATCTTCTTTGTCTATCTTTACTTTGTTTTTTCATAATATCCGGAGAGGCTTCTGCTTTGGAGCCATCGCCAAAGGAATTGAAAAATTTTCTAAAAATTCTGGAACTGCAGTGTAAGGAATACGGGTGGAAGGATATAAAATTAGAGGGAATTCCCTGGGAGTATTACCGGACAACCACCCGGAAAAACCCGCTGATCTTCGCCGTTTTCGGTACTTATAAAAGCAACTGTATTTTGTTTCTGGGAGGCGTTCATGGAGATGAACTGCCGACTGTTTATGTTTTATTAAAATTTGCCAATCATATTCAAGATAACCCTGATTTATTTAAGGATAAATGCGTTATTATCGCACCTCTTATCAATCCGGACGGCTTTTTCACCAAACCTCCGGCCCGTGTGAACGCAAGCGGCATTGATTTAAACAGAAATTTCCCCACCCGTGACTGGCAATCTTCGGCCTGGAAGCAATGGGAACGCAAAGGAACTAAAAACAAGCGTTATTATCCCGGTAAAAAACCGGGATCAGAACAGGAGACATTGTTTCAGATGGCTTTAATCAACAGATTCAAACCGCAAAAGATATTAACAATACATTCACCTTTGGGATTTTATGATTTTGACGGACCTTCGTCCGATCTTTATTCTTTTGAACGCTGGATAGACGGAGTCAGCAAGGAAACAAAACATCCCTGGAAAAAATTCGGCTATTTCCCCGGGTCACTCGGCAATTATGCCGGGCATGAACGCAATATCTTTACATTAACCCTCGAGCTGCCGTCTTCCAAACCTGACAGAGGAGTTGAATATTTCAATAAATTTCAACCGGCTATTATAAAATTTTTCGATCTGCAGGTTTTCGGCAAAAAACCATTTTTGCAGATAACTCCAGAATCAATTAAACGATCTTAATAACTGAACATTTACAGAACAGGCAAAATTATTTTCTTGACATTTCCGGCAATTTACCTCTGAATACTGTGTAAATTTATCTGGATAAAGCATCGTCTGGTGATTATCAGCGCATTTCAACAGACGAGCTGAAAAAAACATATGGATAAATTAACTTTAATTGAACAAGAACTTTCTTTCCTCGGATTGCTCGATAAAGCCAGAGAAATATACAACGAACTCGGCTCTAACGGAGCCCTATCCTACATTCGATCCAGCTATCATCTTCTCAGCAAAATCTATCACCCGGAATTAAATCCCGGCAATGAAGAAAAAGCCAGAGAACTACAGCAGAGACTGAATATTATTATTGATTTAATCAGCCAAACCACAGACGATGATATTATCAGTCTGCTTAAGAAAGATTTGCATAAGAAAAACGGACGAAAGAAAAAGATCCTTGTCGTTGAAGATGAATCCAGCCTTCAGGAAATTTTTCGCGATGTGCTTATAATGGAAGGCTATGATGTACGGATTGCCGTAGACGGAGAAAACGGCTATCAGAATTTTTTATCATTTGAACCTGATCTGGTTTTTACCGATATTATCATGCCTAAAATGAGCGGAATAGAATTAGTTAAAAAAATCCGTGAAATCAATCCCGATATTAAAGTTATCTATATCAGTGGATTCTTCGGTTTGAAAAATATCAAGCGTGATTTGACCACCGACATACTGAAATACGGATACCCCTACCTTTCCAAGCCTTTCAAAATCACGGCGATGCTGGAATTAGTGGACAAGTATATCTCCGGCCGGACTATTGAAGATATTCATGCTTAATCGGCTGAACAGTAATTGCTATTTTAATTGACAGATAAAATTGTTCTACCTATACTTGCAACTGAAACAAGCAAATTAAAAAAATCCCTGATTAATCAAAGGTATGCCCCTGATGAAGTTTTTCCCGGCTATTGTGAGCACGTTAACTTCCAGCAAGATCACCAAATCCAATATAAGTTTACTTATCAAGTACATACTTGTCATCATTACACTAATTGCTGTCTACAGCATCTTATTCCATTATCTCATGGCTATGGAGGGACAGGAGCATTCATGGATTACCGGTCTCTACTGGACGATGGTTGTCATGTCCACCCTGGGCTTCGGAGATATCACCTTTACCAGTGACATCGGTCGTGTTTTTTCCATAATTGTACTATTGTCCGGAGTTGTTCTTCTTTTGATTCTTCTTCCCTTTATTTTTATTAAGTTTTTTTTCGCACCCTGGATGGAGGCACAATCAAAAAGGCGCGCTCCCCGGGAACTTCCTTCAGACACTCACAACCACGTTATTATTACTAATTATGATCCGGTAACATCCTCCCTGATCGAGAAACTGGCAAGCTATAAGATGGATTATGTGGTCGTAGTGGAAGAATTACAGCGCGCGCTGGAACTATATGATAAAGACATCAAAGTTGCCGTCGGTAATATCGACGATCCCAAAACCTATTCGAACCTGCAAGCCCAGAACGCGGCACTGATTGTAGCCACCAACAGCGATCAGATGAACACCAATATCACCCTGACGCTCCGTGAAGATTTTGAACATCTCCCCATCATCACGACGGCGGAATCGCCTCATTCCGTCAATATACTGCAGATGGCGGGAAGTTCGCGCGTACTGCAGCTGTATGAACTTTTGGGAAACTCTCTGGCGGCATGGACTATTGCCGGTGACTGTAAATCAAACATTATCGGACGTTACGAACAACTTGTTATTGCCCAGGCGCCGGTAATCGGAACTCCTTTGGTCGGACAGACATTAGCCCAAAGCAAGCTTCGGGAAAGATTCGGATTGACCGTAGTCGGCATCTGGGAGAGGGGAAATTTCATTATCCCCACACCGGATACGGTAATTGAACGCACAAGTGTACTCGTGTTTGCCGGTTCGGATATTTCCATCGGCAAATACGATGAAGTTTATTCATTTTACCAGATATGCAAAGTCGCCGGCGATCCGGTTATCATAGTGGGCGGCGGACGTGTCGGCAATACGGTAGCTTCCCGGTTCCGGGAAGCGGATGTCCCCTATCTGATCATTGAAAAAAACCGGAAACGAAGTGAAGATGATTCTCATTTTGTCTTCGGAGATGCCGCAGATATTCATACCCTGGAAAAAGCCTGGTTTGAAAAAGCGCCGGCCGCTTTGATTACATCCCACGATGACGCCACTAACATTTACCTGACCAAGTATTTGCGCAGTCTGAGAGCGGACATGCAGATTTTGAGCCGGGCGAGTGAAGATCGCAATATATCCACTTTGCACCGCGCCGGGGCCGATTTTGTGATGTCTTATGCATCGCTGGGAGCCAACGCCATTTTTAATTTTCTGAGAAATGAAGAAACCATGCTTCTGGCTGAAGGGTTAAATTTCTTTCATCTGCAGGCTCCCAGATCACTTGTCGGCAAGACTCTGGCCGAATCCGGCATTCGGGAAAAAACCGGATGCACGGCGGTCGCCATCAAGCATCAGGGAAATACTTCCATTAATCCGGAACCATCCATTCGGATCGACAAAGACGATGAATTGATCCTGATCGGAACGTATGACGCGGAAAGCTCTTTTTTGAGTAATTTTTCGTCCCGATTATAAGTTTACCGCGGCCCATCCCTATATTTATGCTTTTTTGCATTCCCCTTTGTTTCCTGCCGCAAAAAGCCGCAGCTCTTTTATTATCCTCCCCCGTTCTTCTGTAGTGAAAGGAGATATGGCCAAGACTTCCAGAAATCTGAGCCCGCTTGTAGCCAGCATGATAACCGCAGCCCATTCAAAATTAAGCCCGTCTTTCGTCAGGTCACTCATGATCTGACGGTAATCTTCGCGCGCCGGAGCAAGCAGTTCCGGATTGTGAGCCGCCGAAGCAATAAGGGCGGCCGATATCCCCCTGTTCGCTCCGGGATCATCGCCCAGAACTGAAAGCAGATAAACCACGGCTTCCCGATCGAGACCTGCCGGTATTTCACTGCGCTTTTTTATTCGGTTTTCCTTCATGCATCTTACACGTCGTTCCAGCATACCCCGGAGCAAGGCTTCCTTATCGGGAAAATGGTAAAGCAGGCCGCCCCGGCTTACTCCCGCTTTGGACGCCACTGTTTCCAGTGTCAGATGCCTGGCTCCGGCTTCTATGACCACCTGCTCCGCCGCATCGATTATTTTTTCTTTTGCATTTGTCGTGTTGCGTTGCATTGAGCCTCCTTCTTTCCCTTTTTACCTGCTTGCTATTTCAATTTTGTTTTCTACAGCCTTCACGCCGGAAACTTCCCAGGCAGCGCGCTCGGCCTCCGACTTTTCCCAGGGCACCTGTACAACTCCGGTTAACCGGACTTTCCCCGGCGCATCGACAAAGCTGGAAACATAATTTGAGGGAAACCCGGCCTCGGCAAGGGCGGTTCCCACTCTTACCGCCAGTTCCATCATATCCAGCGACTGCATTGTATCAGCGGTGCTTCCGCGAATCTCATCCGCCCGGGCGGCACACAGAACCATATCCGCTGCAGTATTAATCTTAAGTTTGTCCATATTAAGCGTAACATCGTAGAGTTCAGGATTCTCCCAATCCCTGTGAAAAGCAAATTTGATAAAACTTTCTCTTTCCTGATCGGTTTTTTCCATGAGCATGGAGGCAACTTCCTTTTTATAACCTCTTTCCAGTAGATTGCGCATCCGCTTTCCCGGAGAGGCAATTACCCGGACATGGAGTGCATAGGGAAGAGAACTGAAAAGCATATTGCCGCCTCTTCCGAGAATTACGGCATTACCAAGGCGGGCCAGTTCATAAATTACAAGATAAAGACGATCCAGGAAAATTTCCGGCCGATAGGAAAACAATCTTTTTAAGGCAGACGGAGCCTTGTCATTCACTTCCCTGACATCTTTTAGAAAACCCATCTCCCCGGCTTTTCTTTCAATCTCTTCCGTACCATAGTAATTATATTGCAGTTCCTGAGCTACCAGCTTTGCAATTGCCGTCCCGTTTGTTCCCATCTTTCGAGAAAAGGTAATAAAATGCATACATCCCTCCTTTTCAGTTCATCTCTCCGTCAGTTCATCCGCTTTCGCCACCCAGCCTCCGCCCATGGACTTGTAAAGGTTTACCAGAGCCTTGAAAAGCCCGGCCTGTGTCCGCACACAAGCCAACTGGACGTTAAACAGATTCCGTTCGGCATCGAGCACTTCGAGATAGCCCGCGTAACCGTTATCATACTTGAGGCGGGCGAGCCGCACATAGGCCCCTGCCGTCTCGACCTGCCGCTTTTGCGCCTCCAGCTGTTCCCTCGTTTTGCTCTGATCAATCAGAGCATTATTCACTTCCCGGTAAGCCTGCTGAATAACCTGCTGATAGCGGAGAAGCTTCTGTTTTTGGACTGCCTCGGCTGCTTTTACCTGACCGCTGACGGCCCCTGCGGTAAAAACAGGCACAGTGACAGGCATGCCGAAATTCCATATCCGGGCCGGATTTGTAAAAAGATTGGAAAGCTCGGCACTCTGTACGCCGAATAACCCAGTAAGGGATATGCTGGGAAAATATGCGGCTCTGGCTACACCGATGCGGGCATTGGCCGCAATCAAGTCCTGTTCGGCCTGACGAATATCCGGACGCCGGGAGAGCAATTCTGAAGGCAATCCGGC